>ERZ773006.269-NODE-269-length-27121-cov-21.2164_pt1 | contig 27121 bp, 24 predicted proteins | sample MGYA00580843_ERZ773006 | MGnify/ENA primary metagenome ERZ773006 (study PRJEB29015, sample SAMEA2738011) | human oral metagenome | biome: human oral; feature: human-associated habitat; material: dental | place: China | collected 2052 ...
TTTCGGTCTCCTTTGGCGGTGGCGGCTTTGCTTTGCCGGAGGACTTAACTTGGGTGAGTGATGTTGAGCAGGGTTGGGCTGATCGAGAGATAGCAATGGAGAAAAACTATCTATCAGCGTTGGAGAAAGTAAAAAATGGCGAATCTCTGACTGAAGCGGAGCTGACAGCAATAGAACGATATGCGGCAGCCTATCCAGGGAGCGTAGATGATTCCGTCATTGATAAAGTTAGGAATATCCGCCAAGTAGATAAAAAATATCGCTCAGTTTTATCTAACTTGGATGCAGGTAAGGAACTGAATGAGGATGACATTGGTGTTCTAAAGGACTATGCAAAGAGTTATCCAAATAGAGTGTCGGATTATATTAAAGATGTATTGAAGGAGGAAAGTGATAAGAAAATTGTAGAAACTTTAAAAAATGCTCCTCGTGATATTTTTACAACAACTGCAGTGGAAAAAATAAGCAGTGCTGCTGAAGATAAGATTATTGACGTTGGTGCTAAAAAAGCGACGGAAAAAAGTGCTGAGATATTTGCAAACAGATATTCAACAGTCTTGAGCAACGGGAAAATCATGGGGAAGACACCAGGAGCTACTAGAGCTGCTAGAGAAGCGGCTGAGAATTCTATTAAAGGGACATCTAAAGCTATTGGTAAAAGTGTTAGTACAGGAATTGGTTTAATAGCAGGTGTTGGCATTGACATGCTGTTTGGGGATTCTGCAGAAGTTGCTTGGGGGAAAGAAATTACTAATACTGTAACGACTGCAGGAGCCATTGCTTTGATTGAAGGAGGGAGTGTAGTGTTGGCTTCGGTGGGGATGATGGCTAATCCAATAAGTTTAGGATTGGGCGCTACAGTTGCTATAGGTGTAGGTATAGCATATGCAAATGAATGGGCGAGAGAGACTTTCCCAGAGGTGAAAAAATTTGAAGATAATGTTGGGAAAGCTGTTGTTTCTGGTTGGAATAATATGGTTAATGGAGTCAAAGGGTTATTTTCATGGTAAATGTATATAGAGTTAAAGGCCAAGTTTTTAATATCACATTGAATGATAGGGTGGTGCAAAAAGGTTGGTATCTGCTTGTGACAGATTTAGGTCAAGAATATCTTGTGCAAAGAAATTATAGTCTATCTTCTAAGAGATTTTTTAAAATTTATCAAACGGAATATTCATTATATAATCATATTGCTAATCAAGGATTGAATAGCACTAAGCGATTGACTAATTTAGGCATAGCAATTGTGTTATCAGCATTTATCCGTTGGCTGACTCCATTTGAGTTATGGTTAGGTCCGACAAATCATGCAGCAAGTTTAGTTCAAGGTAGTATAAATCTATTGATCTTAGTTCTTGTTTTATTAATTTCATTTTTCTTGGTGTCCTGGTATAGGAAAATTAGACTTAAAAATTTTCTTAGAGAACGAAATGCGGATTTAAGCTACACTGGAAAAGTTAGGTCGTTGACGCCATTAAAAACAGTGAAAGAAGGGATTGGTTTTTGGTGATTATGAAAGCGGTTTTTATAAAAATAGTTGCTTATGCATTTTTATTTCTTGTTTTTATTTTTCCAATATTTTTATTTTCCTATTTTGTTCAGTTGAGACTGTTTTTGATTATACCAATTATACTTTATATCATTTTATTTTATAATGGGATTGTTATTAACGAAAACAATCAGATTGTAGAATTTGAAATAGAAGAGAAAACAAAGTGAGATCATCTTACAAGAAAATAACATTTATATAGATATTTAAAGGAGAGCAGGAATGAAAACAAATAAGTTATTGACATTAGGTAGTGTGGTTTATTTAGAGGGTGGAGCAATACCAGTAATGATAGTTTTACGCCATCCGATTTTTAGCATCAAGGAGGAACTTTGTTATTTTGATTATGCAGGTGTAAATCAGTTGATTGGGTTAGAACCAGAAAAAATAACCTACTTTAATCATGAGGACATAAGTGAAGTGGTTTTTGAAGGATATGCAAGTGAAAATGAGGAACGAATTCAAAAAGGATTATCTGAATGGATTAAGGAACATCCGGAAATACCTAAGGCAGATGTTGATAAAATTAATTTAGCATTAAATGATAAATAGATTGTAATTAATAGTAGTTATTAAAGATGAGTTAGATGTGATAATTATGGAAAAATAAAAAATCACTAAATAATTTTCATTGTTAATAGATAAGAATAAGATTGCTCCACTAAAAGGAGAGATGATTAATATGAAAAACTAATTATTCTCTCGCTTAAGTGGTTATATTTGATTGACGTCGTCTGCCTCACAGTCACGTGTAGCAGGCTTCAACCAGTTGATTAGTGCCTTTGACAGCTTCGGCGGCAGCGGCGGTGAGCTGATAGGAACAGGCTATGATGCAGCCCGTGCATATGCGACAAGTGTCATGAGTCCTTATTATAAAGGGTGCATTCTCTACTCTGAAGCAGTTGCGGATGCGGCGAACACACTGGCGGATAGTTATGCGGCCAAGTGTGGGGCTGAGAATTTAGATGAGGAACAGCTGCAAGCGGAGATTGATAGTGCAACGAGAGGTTGTATGAGTCTAAGCGCTTCGATTTCTGGTCTTCAATCTAAATCTAAACCAGCTGCAGGAGATGCGGCAAGAATTAGCAGTTTACAAAATCAGCTTACAGCAGCGCAAAATCAACTGACTGCTACTCAGGAAAAACTGGCCAATCTGAGGGTATTTAGTGCGGAGTCTTTACTTGCCTGCACCTCAGCAGATACTTATCAGCTCTTGATTTCTCAGGCGATGTCAGGTATTTCGGTCTCCTTTGGCGGTGGCGGCTTTGCTTTGCCGGAGGACTTAACTTGGGTTAGTGATGTTGAACAGGGCTGGGCAGAACGAGAGATAGCAATGGAGAACAACTATCTATCAGCGCTGGAGAAAGTAAAAAATGGCGAATCTCTGACTGAAGCGGAGCTGACGGCGATAGAGCGATATGCGGCGACCTATCCAGAACGAGTGGATGCTTCTGTTTTAGAGTATGTACAGCAAGCGCGTCAGATCAAGGCAGAGGAGATGAAAATTCGTGGCTTGATTGATAAGGTGGATGCAGGGAAGTCTTTGACAGACGAGGAAACAAAGACACTTCAAGACTATCAGTCAAATCACCCAGATAGCAATTTACTGGGGAATGTCAAGTATGCGCTAGCTCAGAATGAGGCGAAGAAAAATATTGAAAAGCAAAAGGAAGTAGACAATAGCTCAGTGCAACAAACAAATGAATACATAGAACTGGCTAATGATCGATTCGAAGATGGGACAAATATACTTGAGGTAATTGAGAAGACTGGAAAGTGGTTGATTTCAAAATCAGCAAATACATTATCTGAACTTACTCGAGCTTCAACAGTCGCGAGTCAAGGTGGACCAAATGGATTTGTTATGCTTGGAGAGAATCTCAGCAGAGTTGCTCGTAATAATGCTCAGTCAGCTACTAAGATGGCAAAAGTCGGAGGAGCAATGGCAAAAGTCGGCAAAATACTAGATAACCCAATAACAAAAGTGCTTGGCTTTGGCCTTGGTGTTTGGAATGATGTTGCAAATGAAGGCAAGACATTGGGGCAGGCAGTTGTACATACAGGTACAAGTACAGCAATTGGTTCTCTGGCTTCATTAGGAACAGCAGGGCTTATAGGTATGTTAGCTGGTGGGCCGGTCAGTTGGGCTGGTTTAGCAGGTTTTGCAGTAGGATACGGTGCAGTAAAACTTTTTGATGGGCTCTATGAAAGCAATTTTCTTGGAATGAGAGATGGGTTAGACAATGTTGGTAAGGAATTAGATAAAGGAATGAAAGTAGCAGGTGATTGGATTGGAGATACAGTGTCAGGTATAGGACAAGCTTTCTCTGGAGGACTTGCTTCTTTGAATCCCTTCTCTTGACGTCACGAAAGGTAGGATATAAATGTTTAAAAAGGCTGAAATGGAGCCCTTGGCTAAAAGAAATCTTCGCTATCGTATACTAAAAACAGAGGATAATTATTATCTTCTGGATGTAGAACGCCCTTTTTTGATTGTCTACTTCTTGCCCTTGTTGATTTACTTTGTGCCTCACAGATGTTACAAGATGAGTAAGGAAGAATATGAGCAATTGTCCCAATCAGAGGAGCAGAATGCTCGATTAAAAGAGGCCTTTGAAAAACATGGTCTTGGCTATGGCTTTGGAGCTGGTGTAGGTGCCATGCTTCTATCAAGAGTATTTGATATCAATCAATTTTTGAAATTTGATTCAAGTAGAATTAGCAATTTTTTGGCTATTCTAATTGTATTATTGGTTTTTGGTTTCCGTTTATTGCTTACAGTTTCTTATGAAGTTCCTAGTGGATTAAAAAATAGGGGCCATCATAAGATATACCTTTATCCTCGTTTTGTTAAAGAATTGCTTTTTAGTATTCTTTTGTATATCATGTCGGTATTATTCACGATAGTACTTATTTTCGGTTTTTTAACTAATCAAGTGGATAATTATATTGTTCATATTGGATTGTTAATATTTTTGACATTTTGGTTATTTGTAGGGAATATGTTTTTCATGCGTCCGGCAAGTAATTACTGGATAAAAATAAAAAAGAAAAAAAGGAGAAAAATATGTTAAGTATCGGTTCAATTGTGCGTTTGAAAGATGGGTCCCAAGATTTGATGATTTTAAATCGTGCTCCTCTCATTGAAGAAGGTGGCGAAACAGTATGGTACGATTATAGTGCTTGTAAGTATCCTATTGGTTTAGATGTTGCTCAAGTATTTTATTTTAATGAAGAAAATATCTCTAAAGTCGTATTTGAGGGTTATATAAACGATAGCGAAGAACGTTTTAGAGAGTTCTTTCAACAATGGATAGAAGAGCAAGGGACTTCTATTCCGAAAGGTAAAATAGCAGCCCCTTTAGAGTAGCATAGAGAATATTACGCTGTAGAGTTTTCAATATTAGCCAATGCTTTAAAATAGAGAACCCCTCAAGAAAAAGTTATATTTTCAGGGGGTCTCTCTTTTGCTTTAAAAGAGGTTATATTTGATTTAGATAAGCAGCACAAACAAAGTATCTGTGATAAAATGATATAGAGGTTATAATGAAAAAAGGAAAATCGAAACAAGATCAGCTGGACGAGTTACATCGTCGTCAGTATGAACTGCAACATAAAATAGATGATTTGGATGTTGAATATCGTCAGTTTAAGGTGACGCGGGAAGAGGTGATGTTCTCACAAGGCAGCGCCCTATTTCACTTTAAGAACTTGTTGGATCTAGGGGTGATATCATCTCATTCAGCTTTCTACCATTATCTTTTAGATGATATTGAGTTGACTACACGGACTTTGGAAGTTGACTTTGAGGAAGAGGACAAAGCGATTAAGAAACGTTACCAAGCTTATCAAACACAATTAACTGCTCTGCATGATCAGCGTAAAAAGTTGGAGCGGGATAAGCAATAAATTGATAAATTTTTAGCTAAAAATTTCAGCAATCTAAATTCACTAACAGAAAGGAAGTATATGGTAAAGGTAAATTACGCTAGCCTGCAGACACAGTCTTCTACGATGTCGTCTGCCTCACAGTCACGTGTAGCAGGCTTCAACCAGTTGATGAGTGCCTTTGACAGTTTCGGCGGCAGTGGCGGTGAGTTGATAGGAACAGGGTATGATGCAGCCCGTGCATATGCGACAAATGTCATGAGTCCTTATTATAAAGGGTGCATTCTCTACTCTGAAGCCGTTGCGGATGCGGCGAACACACTGGCGGATAGTTATGCGGCCAAGTGTGGGGCTGAGAATTTAGATGAGGAACAGCTGCAAGCGGAGATTCACCATGCAACATCGGCTTGCATTGGTTTAGGTAATTCGATCGTTAGGCTAGAGTCTGTTAAGCAAACAGAAGCTATCAAAACTAGACTTAATAATCTTAGAAATCAATACGATGCTGCTCAGAGTCAATTGACTGTAGCCCAGGAGAAACTGGACAAGCTGTTAGCTTTCAGCGCAGAGTCACCCAGCGCCTGCGCGTCAGCAGATGGTTATCAGGGCTTGGTTTCTCAGGCGATGTCAGGTATTTCGGTCTCCTTTGGTGGTGGTGGCTTTGCTTTGCCAGAAGACTTATCTTGGGTGAGTACTGTTGAACAAGGTTGGGCTGATCGAGAGATAGCAATGGAGAACAACTATCTATCAGCGCTGGAGAAAGTAAAAACTGGCGAACCTCTGACTGAAGCGGAGCTGACAGCGATAGAGCGATATGCGGCGGCCTATCCAGAACGAGTGGATGCTTCTGTTTTAGAGTACGTACAGCAAGCACGCCAGGTCAAGGCAGAGGAGATGAAAATTCGTGGCTTGATTGATAAGGTGGATGCAGGGAAAGAGTTGACAGATGAGGAAACAAAGACACTTCAAGACTATCAGTCAAATCACCCGAATAGTAATTTACTGGAGAATGTCAAGTATGCGCTAGATCAGAATGAGACTAAGAAAAAAGCGCAAAAAAATATTGATGATGAGTCTAAAGAGATCATTTCAAAAGCAGAGAAAGCTTACAAAAATGGTGAGATTGATGATAAGACTTTCCAATCAATTAAATCAGGAATTATTAATTTCGGGGCGTCATATGTCAAAGAGCTTCTTCAAACTAAACTAACAGATAAAGCAGTTGAAGCCTTCACTAAATCCGCAATAGAATGGTTTACCCATAATATAAATGCAACTCAAATTGGGCGTTCAGCAGCTTTAGTCGGTGGAGGTACGGTGACAATTGCAACTGATTTTAATCCTATATGGGCGCAGCTAGCTAGAGGTGCCGTTAAAAATGGAGTAAAATATGGCATTCCAATTGTTGGTGCCTTGGTTGATTTTGGTATGCAAAAAGCTAGCGGTGAGAGTACAGGCGATGCCTTGATTAAAACAGGAGCACATGTTGGAATTGCAGCAGGTGTAGGCATGATGGTTGGAGGGCCAATAGGTTTTGGTGTTGGAGTGTTAGCGACAATGGCGTTTGATTACATTTATGATAATTATAAAGATGATGTTATTGATGTAGGTAAAAAAGCTGTAAATGCTGTATCAGATGCTGTGGACAAAGTGGGTGATGCTGTCTCAGGTTTCGGAAAAACCTTGGGGAGTGTCTTTGGTTAATGAATAATTTAATGTCATCATAAATTATCATCTCGTTTATTAAAAATGGAGGAAGCATCCTGTTATTGAAAGGAAAATCTTAAATGGCTAAATATATAAACATAGGTTGGCTAGCTGAGCGTGCTATTTATATTGACAGTAAGGATTATCAATTTTATACATCTGATATTAAGAAAAATTCCAATGGTATACTTTTATTTGCTCCTGTAACAGGAACAGTATTGGGAGGGATAATTTCTGCTATTAGTTTATTACTAGGAGAAACAAGTGCTGGTTTTCGTTGGATTATCTTATTCATCTGCTGTATGATAGCCTTTATCGCTTCTATCATGGGTGTGAGATTACTATGGCGCAAGGGGAACTTATCTCCTTATCAACCGACTGCCTATCAAGTTAGAGAGTTATTGGAAAAAGGAAAACCTCAAAGAATAGGACAGCCAATCATTATAGGGATTATGACTAGCACAATTATATTCCTTTCTTTTGATTACCTTATTTCTGGAAATATTAGGCCTCTTATTATTTCTATGTTTTCACTCAGCGTAACACTTCTTATGGTTTGGGATAATTCTCCTTTACAACGCCGAAAAATTATCAAACAATTAGAAGAGGAGTATGACTAATGTGTCTAAATTTACCATACTATCTCAGGTTTAGGGAAAATATTAAGGCGTGTTTTTAGATGATTTTAAAAAAGAAAGATATACTTGTACAATTAGGACAGTATCAGAAAGGCCAAATACTCTTTTATAATAAAAAGACAAAATCCTTGTTAGCCATGGATGAAAAGGCCTCTTATCGCTCGATGGGCCAATTAACTCTTGCCAATAGTTACGTGGTTGGATATGCTATTTTAGCATTTATCAGTGGACTTTTCACCCTACAAAATGTTTTTTTAAAATTGCTTTTATTATTACTTTGTCAATGTGTCATGAGCTATTATGCTTACAAACTGCAAAACTTACAGATGAAAGAAGCTACTTTTTACGCTGTTGATATTACTATATTTGACACTCATGCTTTTACAAAATGGTTTGCAAAAGCAAGGCAGTTGATATTCTGGTTGCTCCTAGGTGGAGGAATATGTTATATCTTGTCTGCAATTGCTTTTTATCTCTGGGGGGATGTTAGAGTGCTAGCGATTTTTGCCTGTGCTTCCTTTGTTGAGACTATCATCATTTATAATGGTATGGCAGGGAATGTTTTTCTGAAGGTTAATGATTTTTACACGAAAAAGAGAAACAACGATTAGGGAGTGTGTTTGGATGAGTAATCAAAATGATTTAGTACGAAACTTAATCCCGCTAGGTGAATATAGAAAACCGCAATTCTTGTTTTACGATTGCAAAACTTCACAGATATATGCCATAGACAGTTATAACAGTAATAAACAATCTATTTGGATATGGGTGGGGATTGTTTTAGTTGTCCCTGCTTTGAGGCAATTAACAAATGTTGCCTTTATTCGGTCTAGTGTTTTAAAAATAATATCAGTTATTTTAGCAATTATTATTTCGTTTATCATAAGTAAATTCTTTCGGAAAAAATCTTTTGAAAACAAGAGACTTTATCGGGTTGATAAATATTATTATCAAAAAAGTGATTTTTATTCTTTTGCTTATAGGACGAATCAACTCGTTATAGAAGGATTTGCTTTTGTTTGTATTGCTTCTGTCGTCTGTCTAGGACTTTATTCTTGGGGAGGAAATCTTCTGTTTTTGTTTTTCTTTTGTATGATGACCTCCTTAATATTCACCTTAATAGAATTAAATCATTTAAAGCGCGGGCAGGCTATTAAGCAGCTAAAAGAGGAATCCTAAAACGTAAAGAAAAATGGAACAGACTATCTAGATCTGTTATTTATATAAGTAGTATTATCACTTTTGCTTCTATGACTTGTGAAAAGAGTACTATAGAGACTATACTGTCACTATTTAAAATGCTTCTCTTCTATTAGAGAAATAATATAAAAATAAAAAAGGAATTAAACTAATGTCACAATTATTGCCACTTGGAAGTGTTGTTCGTTTGAATAATGGCGATGTCAACCTAATGATTATCAGCCGTTATGCTTTATATGAATCTGATAAGGGTGTGGGCTATTTTGATTATTCCGCCTGTTTGCATCCATCAGGTGTTATAAACCAACGAACTTATTATTTTAATCAAGAAGATATTTCAAAGGTGCTTTTTGAAGGTTATATTAATCAAGATGAAAAAAATATGCAGCAGATTTTTGAAATAGAGGCTCCGAACATTTCGTATCCGCATTTTACTATTGAAGAGTTTAAAGATTAGTGAAAAATAAAAAATCACTAAATATTTTTCATTGTTAACAGATATGAATAAGATTTTTCAACTAAAAGGAGAGATGATTAATATGAAAAACTAATTATTCTCTTGCTTAAGCGCTTATATTTGATTTAGATAAGCAGCACAAACAGATTAGCTGAGGTAAAATGATATAGAGGTTATAATGAAAAAAGGAAAATCGAAACAAGATCAGCTGGACGAGTTACATCGTCGTCAGTATGAACTGCAACATAAAATAGATGATTTGGATGTTGAATATCGTCAGTTTAAGGTGACGCGGGAAGAGGTGATGTTCTCACAAGGCAGCGCCCTATTTCACTTTAAGAACTTGTTGGATCTAGGGGTGATATCATCTCATTCAGCTTTCTACCATTATCTTTTAGATGATATTGAGTTGACTACACGGACTTTGGAAGTTGACTTTGAGGAAGAGGACAAAGCGATTAAGAAACGTTACCAAGCTTATCAAACACAATTAACTGCTCTGCATGATCAGCGTAAAAAGTTGGAGCGGGATAAGCAATAAATTGATAAATTTTTAGCTCAAAATTTCAGCAATCTAAATTCACTAACAGAAAGGAAGTATATGTAAAGGTAAATTACGCTAGAAAGTCGAGGAAATGATGAAAAAAATACTATTGGTGGTTCTGGTGCAGGGTTTGGCTATCTTTGTGATTACTGGTCTGCTTTGTTTATTTATGAGAGGGGATTTTTTCTTCCGTGCCTTGGCGCCGATTTTTGGTCTGGCAGCGGGAGGTTTTCGCTTCTTGACGGCCATGGTGACAAGAGCATTTGCGCCTAGTCTCTATGAGGACAGCAAGAAAAAGGAATAATCTATTCAGTTGGTCTGGGGTCTTTGCCTCAGGCCTTTTGCCATAAATGCCAGAATTAGTCATGTGGAGCTTTAATATTTTTCAGAAAAAGAACGGACAGAAGGGCTTTCTTAGGCTCTTTGTGGTAAAATAGTAACAGAATTAAAAATTTGGAGAGTAAAGATGAAACGTTCTATGTATGCTGGGCGTGTTCGAAAGGAGCATGTTGGTCAGGAAGTCACTTTAAAGGGCTGGGTAGCCCGCCGTCGGGATTTGGGCGGTCTGATTTTCATTGATTTGCGCGATCGCGAAGGCATTATGCAGCTGGTCATCAATCCTGAGACGGTGGCTGCAGAGGTCATGGCAACTGCAGAAAGCCTGCGCAGTGAGTTTGTGCTGGAGGTGACAGGCAAGGTGGCTGCGCGTGAGCAGGCCAATGAAAAGCTGGCGACAGGAAGCGTGGAGCTGCATGTGGAAAGTCTGACTGTCTTAAATACAGCCAAGACAACGCCTTTTGAAATCAAAGACGGCATTGAAGTGAATGATGATACGCGTTTGCGCTACCGTTATCTGGACTTGCGCCGGCCAGAGATGTTAGAAAACTTCAAGCTCCGCGCCAAGGTAACCCACTCTATCCGCAATTATCTGGACGAGCTGGAGTTCCTTGATGTGGAAACGCCTTTCCTATCTAAGTCAACGCCAGAAGGAGCGCGTGATTACTTGGTGCCTAGTCGGGTTCATCAGGGGCATTTTTACGCTCTGCCACAGAGTCCGCAAATTACCAAGCAGCTCTTGATGAACGCTGGTTTCGACCGTTATTACCAGATTGTTAAGTGCTTCCGAGACGAGGACTTGCGTGGTGACCGTCAGCCAGAGTTTACTCAGGTGGACTTGGAGACTTCTTTCCTATCTGATCAGGAGATTCAAGATATTACAGAAGGTTTGATTGCTCGCGTCATGAAGGAAACTAAGGACATTGACGTTAAGCTGCCTTTCCCTCGTATGAAGTATGATGATGCCATGGCTCTTTATGGGGTTGATAAGCCTGATACTCGTTTTGAGATGTTGTTGCAGGACTTGACAGAGCTTGTCAAGGGAGTTGACTTCAAGGTCTTTTCTGAAGCTCCAGCTGTCAAGGCCATTGTGGTGAAAAATGCTGCAGATAAATACTCTCGCAAGGATATTGATAAGCTGACAGAGCAAGCAAAACAGCATGGTGCTAAGGGTCTTGCTTGGGTGAAGGTAGCTGATGGAGAACTGGCTGGTCCAGTTGCTAAATTCTTGACAGACTTGACAAGTCCGTTGACAGAAGCTTTACAGCTTGAAAATAATGACCTAGTGCTCTTTGTGGCTGATACTTTGGAAGTGGCAAATGCAGCTTTGGGAGCTCTTCGGGTGCGCTTGGCTAAAGAGCTAGACTTGATTGACCCAGATACATTCAATTACCTTTGGGTAGTGGATTGGCCCATGTTTGAATGGTCAGAAGAAGAGGGCCGCTACATGAGCGCCCACCATCCATTCACCCTACCGCAGAAAGATTCGGAGCAAGAGTTGGAAGGCGACCTGAGCAAGGTACGGGCTGTGGCTTATGATATCGTCCTAAATGGTTATGAGTTAGGTGGCGGCAGTCTTCGGATCAACCAGAAAGACTTGCAGGAGCGGATGTTCAAAGCGCTTGGCTTCTCCGCTCAAGAAGCTGCCGAGCAGTTTGGCTTCCTTTTAGAGGCTATGGACTATGGCTTTCCACCGCATGGTGGCTTAGCGCTGGGCTTGGACCGCTTTGTGATGCTGCTGGCTGGGGAAGAAAATATCCGCGAAGTTATTGCCTTTCCGAAGAACAATAAGGCTTCAGATCCAATGACACAGGCGCCAAGTCCGGTGTCGGCATCTCAACTAGAGGAATTAAGTTTACAAGTGGAAGCACATGAAGAAGACTAATTTTTATAAACTCTTTCGCTATTATATCCGCAGGTTTGCTTATAATTTTAAGATTTTGCGGTCTTTAAAGAGTATCTCGCGTGAGAAGTACGATGAGAAGATTTCTGCCTCGCTTGTCTATGGCTTTTTGTCAGCTGTTGCAGTCAATTTCTTCTTTCAGCCGGGGCATGTTTATTCCAGCGGTGCGACTGGTCTGGCGCAGGTCATTACTGCCCTCAGTACTCGTTTCTTAGGTTTTACCATTCCGGTTTCTGTGACCTTTTACGCCATTAATATTCCGCTCATGATCCTGGCCTGGTACCAGATTGGGCATAAATTTACCATTTTCACCTTTATCACGGTTACCATGAGCTCGCTTTTTATCCAGTTTGTGCCAGAAGTAACCCTGACTGATAATCCTATTATCAACGCCCTTTTCGGGGGTGTGGTCATGGGAGCAGGGATTGGCTTTGCCCTTAAGTCCAGTATTTCCAGCGGTGGGACTGATATTGTCAGTCTGACTGTTCGGAAAAAAACAGGCCGGAATGTCGGGAATATTTCCTTGATTGTCAATGGCATTATTATGCTGATTGCGGGTTTGACCTTTGGCTGGGAATACGCGTTGTACTCCATGATTACTATTTTTGTGTCTAGTCGAGTGACGGATGCGGTCTTTACCAAGCAGAAGCGCATGCAGGCTATGATTATCACTAGTCATCCGGATAGGGTGATTGATAAGATTCATAACAAGCTGCATCGTGGGGCGACAGTTATCCATGGGGCAGAAGGAACTTACAATCATGAACAAAAAGCTGTTCTGGTGACGGTTATCACCCGAGCTGAGTTTAATGAATTCAAGCAAATCATGAAGCATACAGATCCGGCTGCTTTCGTCTCCGTCGCAGACAATGTCCATATCTTGGGACTCTTTGTGGAGGAGTGAAATAGTGCACAAAAAAAGAGACCTAGTCTCTTTTTTTATGATTTCAACACAATCACTTGCTTGCCAGTTAGGCTGTAACTGTCAGCTAGTGGTGCGATTGGTTTTTGGGCATCAATGGCTGGGTATTGGAGGTGTAGCTTTTGCTTGTTTTTGTTTTCGTAGACAGCCTCTTGGATGCCAAAGTTGATGACAATGGTCATGCTCTCCTTGCTGTCTTGAATCTTGTACTCCAATAAACTGTCTGTCAGCCAGTTGACCTGACAGGCTTGCTTGATGGCGTCGTTGGTCTTTAGATGCAGCAGCGGATGCGCCTTGCGGAAGGCAATCAGCTTCTTGATAAAAGCAATGTCTTCTGTGTAATGCAGGGAGCGCAGCCAGTCTAGTTTATTGATTTCGTCGGGCATATTGTAGGTGTTGTCAATCAGATTTTTAGTCCGGAAAAATTCCTGACCGCTGTGGATAAAGGGCACACCTTGAGCCAAAAGGACGAGATGGAGAGCCAGCCGCGAATTGGCCAGCCGATCCCGTAGGGTGATAGCAGGGTTGACGATATCAAAATAATCAAAAACTGTTGCATTATCATGGCACTCGACATAATTAATGGCTTGCTGGGGCGCTGTGAAGTGGGCATCGCCTCTTAGACCAACATTGGCTGTCAGGACATTCTCAAGCTGACTGGCAGGAGTCTTGCTCTCAATTTGCCGGCCTTGGGCGATGGTCTGCTTGAGACTGTCACGGAAATGGTCACTGAAAAATCCATAATCAGGAAGCTGGGCAGCATTATACTGATGGGCCAATCGCTCACTTGCCAGTCCAGTATCCATCTGCCAGCCTTCACCGTAGAGATAGATGTTAGGATAGAGCGCCTTGAGTTCGTCAGCTATCTGCTGCATGGTTTGGATATCTAAAATCCCCATCAGATCAAAGCGGAAGCCGTCAAAACCATAGAGGCTAACCCATTGCTTGACCGACTGCTTGATATAGCGGCGGACCATGGCCTTCTCACTGGCTACATCATTGCCGCAAAAGGTTCCGTTGGTCCGGTAGCCCATGTCATTGAGCCGGAAAAAATAGCCGGGCACGATTTTTTCAAAAGCATAGCTGTTGGCATCATAGACATGATTGTAGACCACATCCATGATGACGCTGATATCAGCATTGTGGTAGGCAGTAATGGCCGCCTGCAGCTCTATGATACGGGCATAGGGGTCTCGTGGGTCGCTGGCAAAACTGCCATCTGGGACATTATACTGGACAGGGTCATAGCCCCAGTTGTAGACGAGCTCAGGATGTTTTTCATCAACGCTGCCAAAATCGTAGACAGGCATAAGCTGCACATGGCTGATACCTAGCTCTTTCAGATAGTCCAGACCGAACTTCTGACCGTGGACGACTGGAGATTCGCTCAGCGAGGCAAACTTCCCAGGATAGGAGAAACCAACTTCTTTCTGCATAGAGAAATCGCGGACGCTCATTTCATAAATGACGGCTTCTGTCGGATCCAACTGTGTTTTTGCTCGTTTGATAGGCTTTTTAATCTTGTCTAAATCGATGACATAGCTGTTGCCCGAATTGACATCTGAGGATAGGGCGTAGGGATCGTGGACTTCTACCCACTTGCCATTGATTTTATGGAGATAAGAATAGGAGGCTCCCTCTAAATCTCCCTTAATCTGGGCATGCCAGACTCCCTTATCAAGACGTTTGAGATGGTGAACCTGATCTTTCAGATGCAGGAGGACTTTTTCGGAAATAGGTGCCCAGAGTTTGAAATCGGTGGCTTGGGGACTGTATTGAGCTCCCAAATCGTCGCCTGCATAGTCAAAAATCTCATCGAAAATAGGCTTTTTCACGATATGGCGGTACTGCAGGTCGGTATGGTTGCGGTCTTGGTCATAGACCTTGTAGGACTGCGTCAGGTCAATGGGCTCATTAGCCGATACAGTGTAGATAATCCGATCTTCCTGATTGTTGATGTTTTTGATGGTTAAGGGGCTAGAGCTGTGCTTGTCTTCCAGTGTAAAGTGGATGGAGTAGGCATCAAAGCTCTTTTCCAGTTCGATGGTGATGATATTTTCGTCATCTAAATAGGCTTGAAAAATACGAAAGGCCATGTTTTTCCTCTTTCTTTGTCAGTTTCTCATCGGGTAATTGTTTTGAGTTTAGGCTCTGCCCTGGAGTGGGACAAGGCCGTTCAGTGAATCGTTGATAAATGAGCAAAAGCACTCGGATTAGCGAGTGCTGATGCTATGCGGAATCAGCTGGCGATAGCAGATTTGCTTGTCTTCTTTATTGTCTTTGATGATTTGGAAGAGGGTCCGGAAAGACTCTTTCCCAAGCTCGAGGGCATTGATATCGATATAGGCATCCACATCAATGCGTGGTTTGAGAGAGTCAAAGGTGATAATGGGAATCTGGTAGTCCTGATCTTTGAGATAGTGCAGGGCTCCTTCTGCTACCAAGGTATCAGATGTCACGATAGCTTCAATCTCATCCAGCGGCAGCTCCTCCATAATCTTGTAACTGTTGTCTTCCAGAAGGAAACCGAAGGCGAATTTGATAATGCGTTCATCAAAAGCCAGGCCTGCTTCATTCAGGGCTTGCTTGTAGCCTGTGTAACGATCCTGGGAAACGACCAGCTCCTTATTCCCGGCCAGAAAGGCGATTTTTCGATAGCCCATGTCAAGGAAGTATCTGGTCGCGTCATAGCCAGCCTTGATATTGTCGTTGTCCACTAGAGAGATGAAAGGTGAGACAGCTTTCCCAAGGATAAGGAAAGGGAAGTTATTTCTGACTGCAAAGTCGACCAAAGGATCGTCCTGCTTAGAATAAAGAAAAATCAGTCCGTCTACTCGTTTTCCTAAAATCATCTGCTTCAGATTTTCCAAGCGATGCGCTTCATCTTGCCCTGTGCTGATCTGGATGGCATAGTCATAGTCAGAAGCAATCTGAGAAATCCCTCGCAATACAGTTGGGAAGAAAGGATTTTGATAGAAGACATCTGAGTCGTCCGGCAGGACCAAGCCGATGACCTGGCTAGACTGGCTGACCAGACTTCTGGCATTGAGATTGGGATGATAGTCCAGCTCCTTCATAGCAGCACGGACACGTTTTTTAGTTTCTTCACTGATGGTTGATTTATTTTGCACGACGCGGGTCACGGTAGAGGGGGATACGCCTGCTAGTTTTGCGACTTCTTTGATAGTAACTCGCATAAAAACCTCCTAAAGGCCTGCATTTGCTGGAAATCATTTCTATAACATCAACTATTTTGAATCTACTAGTAGAAGCACTTACTTTCTAAGAGTCATGCAAACCTATGCCAAAAATAGCTATCGCAACCAGTGATTTTGCTTAACTATTGTGGTCAAAAAAGCAAGTATGAAGCAGTTTCTCCGCAAACGCAAACGTTTTCTGTTTGTAAGAACATTTTAACACAAAAAGAGAACGCTTGCAAGAAGAGAAAAACGTTAAACAATTGGGGCAGTAGGGAAGTCCTAAAAAAGCCCTAGAGCCTTTAAGAAATAAATTAAAAAAAATATTCAAAACCCCTTGCACTAAAAAAAAAAATAGGTTATAATCAAGTCGACGCAAACGTTTGCATTAAGTAAAAATGAAAAGGCGTAGAGGAAAAAATAACGAGGTGACAAAATGAAAAAACGTCAAAGCGGTGTGCTCATGCACATTTCATCCCTTCCGGGCAAGTACGGTATTGGATCTTTTGGCCAAAGTGCTTATGATTTTGTAGACTTCTTGGTTCGCACCAAGCAGCGTTATTGGCAGATTTTGCCACTGGGAACTACCAGTTATGGTGATTCTCCTTATCAGTCTTTCTCTGCTTTTGCGGGGAATACCTACTTTATCGATTTTGATATTCTGATAGAAGAAGGTTTGTTGAACGAGGCAGATGTCAAGGGAGCTGATTTCGGAGATGATCCTAGAAAAGTGGATTATGCAAAGATTTTCGATGCTCGCCGTCCAATCATGGAAAAAGCAGTAGCTCGCTTCTTGAAAGCAGACGATTTGTCTGACTATGAGAGCTTTGTAGAGCAAAATGCAGCTTGGCTGGAAGTTTTCGCTGAGTACATGGCTATCAAAGAGCATTTTGATAATCTAGCTTGGACAGAGTGGCCGGATGAAGCGATCCGTCGCCGTGAGGCTGCCAGTCTCGCTTCTTATCGTGAGAAGCTGGCTGACAAGCTGACCTACCATCGTGTGACCCAGTATCTCTTCTTTAAGCAGTGGTTAAGATTAAAAGCCTATGCTAATGAACATCACATCGAGATTGTCGGTGATATGCCAATCTATGTGGCAGCTGACAGTGCTGATGTGTGGGCACAGCCGCACTTCTTTAAGACAGATGCTGTTGGCAAACCAACCTGTGTGGCAGGCTGTCCGCCAGATGAATTTTCAGAAACTGGCCAGCTTTGGGGCAATCCTATCTATGACTGGGAAGCTATGGACAAAGATGGCTATGCTTGGTGGATTGAGCGCCTGCGTGAAAGCTTCAAGATTTACGACATTGTCCGTATCGACCATTTCCGCGGCTTTGAGTCTTACTGGGAAGTACCTGCTGGCTCAGAAACATCTGCTTCTGGTAAGTGGGTCAAAGGTCCAGACTACAAGCTCTTTGCAGCAGTTAAGGAAGCCTTGGGTGATTTGAATATCATCGCAGAAGACCTAGGCTTTATGACGGACGAAGTGATCGAACTGCGCGAGCGCACTGGTTTCCCAGGAATGAAGATCTTGCAATTTGCCTTCAATCCTGATGATGAAAGCATCGACAGTCCGCATCTGGCGCCAAACAACTCAGTCATGTATACAGGAACCCATGATAACAATACTGTTTTGGGCTGGTACAAGGATGAGATTGACGACGCTACTCGCCAGTACATGGCACAGTACACCAACCGCAAGGAGTACGAAACAGTACCTCATGCAATGCTGCGCACAATCTTTGCTTCAGTCAGCTTTATGGCCATTGCGACCATGCAAGACCTGCTGGAATTAGACAGTGCAGCACGGATGAACTATCCATCCACAATTGGTGGCAACTGGACTTGGCGGATGACAGCTGAAGAGTTGAATCCAATTGTCGAAGGTGAGCTTTATAGCTTGACTAAGACTTACCGCCGTATGAATACCGATTTAATTAACAAATAAAGAATAGCTAACTAGGCTTGAAGGGATTAATCATGTCAAACTTACAAACTTATATCAAAAATACTTATTCAAAAAATCTTGCTGATTGCAGCAATGAAGAACTCTACCTGGCTCTTTTGAACTACACTAAATTAGCCAGCGCTCAAAAGCCAGTTAATACTGGTAAGAAAAAACTCTACTACATCTCAGCTGAATTCCTGATTGGTAAACTTTTGTCTAACAACTTGATCAATCTTGGACTTTATGATGATGTGAAGCAAGAGTTGGCAGATGCTGGTAAAGACTTGATCGAAGTAGAAGAAGTTGAGTTGGAGCCGTCTCTGGGTAACGGAGGCTTGGGCCGTTTAGCTGCCTGCTTCCTGGACTCTATTGCGACACTTGGTCTCAATGGTGATGGTGTAGGACTGAACTACCACTTTGGTCTTTTCCAACAGGTTTTGAAAAACAACGAACAGACAACTATTCCTAACTTCTGGCTGACTGAGCAAAACTGGTTGGTTCGCTCTAGCCGCAGCTACCAAGTGCCATTTGCTCACTTCACTCTGACATCTACTCTTTATGATATTGATGTGCCAGGCTACAAGACAGAAACTAAGAACCGTCTTCGTCTCTTTGATTTGGACTCAGTGGATGCGGATATCATCACAGACGGTATTGACTTCGATAAGACAGATATCGCTCGCAACTTGACCCTCTTCCTCTATCCAGATGATAGTGATAAGCAAGGTGAGCTGCTCCGTATCTTCCAGCAGTACTTCATGGTTTCAAATGGTGCTCAGCTGATTATTGACGAAGCGATTGAAAAAGGCAGCAACCTGCACGACTTGGCAGACTATGCTGTCATCCAAATCAATGATACCCACCCATCTCTGGTTATCCCAGAAATGATTCGTCTCTTGACTGAACGTGGTTTGGATCTGGATGAAGCAATTGCTATCGTACAGAAGATGACTGCTTATACAAACCACACGATTTTGGCAGAAGCTCTTGAAAAATGGCCTCTGGAATTCTTGAAAGAAGTAGTACCGCATCTGGTACCTATCATCAAAGAGCTTGACAAGCGGGTTAAAGCTAAATACGCAGATCCAGCAGTGCAAATCATTGATGAGGACGATCGTGTGCACATGGCACACATGGATATCCACTACGGATACAGTGTCAATGGGGTTGCTGCTCTGCATACAGAAATCCTGAAAAACTCTGAGCTTAAAGCCTTCTACGATATCTACCCTGAAAAATTCAATAACAAGACCAACGGTATTACTTTCCGCCGCTGGCTCATGCATGCCAACCCACGCCTGTCTCATTATCTGGATGAGTTGCTGGGCCGCGACTGGCACCATGATGCAACTAAGCTCGAAGGCTTGTTGGAATTCACTGGCGCTGCAAATGTTAAAGAAAAATTGGAAGGCATCAAGGCTCATAATAAGCGTAAATTGGCTCGTCACTTGAAGGAAGCACAAGGCGTGGAAATCAATCCAGAATCTATCTTTGATATCCAAATCAAGCGTCTGCATGAGTACAAGCGCCAACAAATGAACGCTCTGTACGTTATCCACAAGTATCTGGACATCAAGGCTGGTAACATCCCTGCTCGTCCAATCACTGTCTTCTTCGGTGGTAAGGCTGCTCCTGCTTACACAATTGCACAGGACATCATCCACCTCATCCTTTGCTTGTCAGAAGTAATTGCTAATGACCCTCAAGTGGCTCCACACCTGCAAGTAGTTATGGTAGAAAACTACAATGTTACGGCATCTAGCTTCTTGATTGCGGCTGGTGATATTTCTGAGCAGATTTCCCTGGCTTCTAAGGAAGCATCTGGTACTGGTAACATGAAGTTCATGCTTAACGGTGCTTTGACTCTTGGTACTATGGACGGAGCCAATGTTGAGATTGCAGAGCTGGTCGGCGAAGACAACATCTACATCTTCGGTGAAGATTCTGAGACTGTTATTGACCTCTATGCAAAATCTGCTTACAAGTCTAGTGAGTACTATGCGCGCGAAGCTATCAAGCCGTTGGTTGACTTTATCGTCAGCGATGAAGTATTGGCAGTTGGTAAAGCTGAACGCTTGGAACGTCTTTACAATGAACTAATCAGCAAGGACTGGTTCATGACCCTGCTGGATCTGGAAGACTATATCCAAGTCAAAGAGCGCATGCTGGCGGACTATGAAGACCGCGATGCTTGGATGGACAAAGTCATCGTCAATATCGCCAAAGCTGGCTTCTTCTCATCTGACCGTACTATCGCTCAATACGAAGAAGAAGTATGGCACTTGAACAGCTAATATTCTTTGAATCAAAAAAGCCGAGACAGCAGTGTTTCGGCTTTGATTTTGAATAAAAGATATGGATAGGGGCTTAGCTATTGTGTGGGCTTCTGAAAAGGCGAAAGCCTCTTGGTCTTGTCAGCTTTTTCTTTTCGGTGTATAATAAGTGAAAATATTTCTTTACAGGAGGCGTTCATGAAAAAGAAACCAATTTATCTTTATGTTTTGCTGGGCTTGTCAACCGTAGGAACCTTGTGGGGACTTTTTAGCAAGTTCACTTCTTCTGATGCTGGAGTGAAAAGCATTCTTAAGCAGATAGAAGAACCAGCAAAATCCCAGTATGCAACTTATTTTAGCAAGAGTGCTGAAGTGGCGAATTCGCTAGCCAATAATTTCTTTTTTTACGGGCACATCATTCTCTTAATAGTGGCTCTTTTCTTCCTTTTTAGGAAAGATGTATTTAAGGCCAATCTTATCTACATTGCCGATGTTCTTGTGGGCTTGATTTCGACAGCCTATGCTTATGTGGTATCAAAGGGAATTATAGCTTCTTCTTTTTCAGACTCAACTCTTCTTTCGGCACAGATGACGGGGCTGAATTTCTCCATCCTCCTTTCAGTAGTCATTAGTCTAATCTTCCTTTCCATCGTCATCTTTAAGCTAGTCCAGCAGCAAAAAGAGGCTGAAAAAGCAGAACTAGCTGCAAATGAATAAGATTTGACAAATAACAGATAAGTGCTTACAATTTTAAGAAGCAATATCTGTTATTTTTTAGAATGGAGAATAAGATGACAAAGGTTTCCTTGGTTTACATCAGCTTGAGCGGCAATACAGAGAGTTTTGTCCGTCGGCTGACAGACTATTTGCTGGAGCAGCATCCAAGCCTAGAGGTAGAGAAGATTCATATCAAAGACCTGGTAAAGGAAGGGCAGCCCTTTTTTGAAATGGGCAATCCTTTTATCGCTTTTCTGCCGACTTATCTGGAGGGCGGCAATGGTGTGGACAATGGCGATGTAGAAATTCTGACAACCGATGTGGGGGACTTTATCGCCTATGGTCAGAATGCCAGCAAGTGTCTGGGCGTCATTGGCAGCGGCAATCGTAACTTTAACAACCAATACTGTCTGACAGCCAAGCAATACTCAGAGCGCTTTGGTTTTCCAGTTTTGGCTGATTTTGAAATGCGCGGCATGTTGGGAGACATTAAGAAGGTTGCGGGCATTATTGAAGAGCTCTATCACATTGAAAAAAACGAAAACCAGTGAGGTTTTCGTTTTTTGATGTTCTAAATCAAGCTTACATCTTTCCTGGCGCTTCTACTCCCAGCAAACGCAGAGCTTCTTTGAGGACAACAGCTGTTGAGTAGCTGAGAGCCAGACGGCTGTCGCGCTCAGGGCTTTCGTCCAGAATCCGTGTGTGCGCATAGTATTTGTTAAAGGCTTGAGCCAGACTGATAGCATATTTGGCAATCAGAGATGGCTCATAGTTATCAGCAGCCCGTTTGACAACGCGACCGAAGTCTTGGAGCAGCTTGATAATTTCCCAGCTTTCTGGATCGTTCAGGCTGTATGTAGCCTCTGCATCTGGCTGGAAGTTCGCCTTGCGCAGGATAGACTGGATACGAGCATAGGCATACTGGATATAAGGGCCTGTTTCTCCCTCGAAGGAAACCATAGCTTCCAGATCAAAGTCGTAACCATTGCGGCGGTCAGTTTTGAGGTCGTAGAACTTAACTGCTCCAACCCCAACTGCACGAGCAACAGCTTCCTTGTTTTCCAAATCTGGGTTTTTAGCTTCAATCTGACTCTTAGCCCGGCTGATAGCTTCCAGCAGAGTTGGTTCGAGAAGGATGATATTTCCTTTACGTGTAGACAGTTTTTGACGGTTCTTAGTCACCAGACCAAAGTCAACGTGAATCATGTCATCGCTCCAGTCAAAGCCCATCTTTTTCAGAACAGCCTTGAGCTGTCTGAAGTGGTTGGCCTGCTCTTGACCTACAACATAGACATTTTTGACAAAGTTGTAAGTGCGAGCCCGGTAGATGGCTGTTGCGATATCACGTGTGATGTAGAGGGTAGCACCGTCTGATTTTTTAATCATAGCAGGCGGAAGGTTGAAGTCTTCCAAGTCTACAATGCTAGCTCCTTTGGATTCTTGTAGGAGACCTTTTTCTTCAAGGATTTGAATCCCTTCGTCCATCTTGTCGTTGTAGAAGGCTTCACCGTTTAGACTGTCAAATTCAACACCTAGGAGTTCGTAGATACGGTTGAATTCTGTCAGACTTTCGTCGCGGAACCATTGCCAGAGCTCAGTCGCTTCTGGGTCACCGTCTTCCAGCTTCTTAAACCAAAGGCGACCTTCCTCATCTAGAGATGGGTCGTTTTCGATCTCAGCATTGATACGCACATAGAGTTTGAGGAGCTCGTCGATAGGGTTGGCTTCAACAGCTTCCTGGCTTCCCCACTTCTTATAAGCTACCATCAGGAGGCCGAACTGTTTGCCCCAGTCTCCCAAGTGGTTGATTTTGATGGTGTTGTAGCCAATCTTGCGGAAGATGTTGGAAAGAGCATCACCGATAACAGTAGAGCGCAAGTGGCCGACTGAGAAAGGCTTGGCAATGTTTGGGCTGGATAGGTCAATGGTGACATTTTCCCCATTTCCTTCGTTTTGCTGGCCGTAGTCAGCTCCGTCTTTGATGACTTCTTTGATAACTTGGCCAGAAATTTCAGCTTTGCTGAGGAAAAAGTTGACATAAGGCCCAGTCGCAACGACTTTATCAAAATGCGCCGTGTCAATATTTTCAGCGATGTAAGCAGCGATAGCCTGAGGAGCTTTGCGCTCAGTCTTTGCCAGAGAAAAGGCAGGGAAGGCGATATCACCAAGTTCAGAGCTCTTTGGCTGCTCCAATAAATTTAAAATAGCGTCTTGATCAAGGCTGTCAATAACCTTGGCCAATTCGCCGGCAATCAACTGTTTGTTATCCATATCTGCTCCTTTGTGTCTTTTGTTACTATTTTATCACATTTTTCAAGGATTCTTCAATTTTTTTGGGAATAATTTTTGGGCTAATAGGAATTTTTCTGATATAATAAGAGGGATAAGAACCTGTATTTATAGATGGGCTTTCCATCTGAATGCTTCCTTCCCTGTCACTCTTCGTTAAAGTTTTTTGTTTATTCTCAGTATTCCTGCAAATCTTTGCCTAGATTGATGGAGAAGCAGTCTTTTGTCCGTTGAAGTTCCCTTCATGAATGCAGCTTCTAATTATTCAATAATGAGGTAAAAATGAGAAAGAATGATCGTCATCAGTTAGTAAAAACGATGATTAAGGAAGAAAAGCTAGGAACGCAAAAGGAGATTCAGGATCGCCTAGAAGCGCAAGGGATTTATGTAACGCAGACTACCCTGTCGCGTGACCTCCGTGAAATTGGCCTGACCAAGGTTAAGAAGAAGGGGCTGACTTATTATGTTTTGGCGCATGAGACTGAAGAGATTGATTTGATAGAGTTTTTAGCCAAGCATGTGGAGAGTGTAGCCAGAGCCGAGTTTAGTCTGGTTCTTCGTACTGAGCTGGGCGAGGCAACAGTGCTGGCCAATGTCGTGGATAGCTCGCTGGATAGCCGTATTTTGGGAACCGTTGCGGGTGCCAATACTCTTTTAGTGGTTTGCCGGGATCAGGTAGCTGCTCAGGAGATTGAAGAGCAAATACAGGAAGTGATGTAAGAATCATAGTTTTTCAGGAAAGATGGAGAGGTTTGAGACGGAAGTCCTGACCTCGTTTGTTTTTAGAAAGGATAGAGATGGCAGTAGACAAGTTATCGCCAGGTATGCAGCAGTATTTGGATATCAAAAAGGACTATCCAGATGCTTTCTTGCTCTTTCGGATGGGGGATTTCTATGAGTTGTTTTATGATGATGCGGTCAATGCCGCCCAGATTTTAGAGATTTCCTTGACCAGCCGTAATAAAAATGCAGAAAATCCCATTCCCATGGCTGGAGTTCCCTATCATTCGGCACAGCAGTATATTGATGTTTTGGTTGAATCAGGCTATAAGGTAGCAATTGCGGAGCAGATGGAAGACCCCAAAGAAGCCAAGGGTGTTGTCAAGCGGGAAGTAGTTCAGGTTATTACGCCGGGAACGGTAGTGGACTCCAGTAAGCCGGATTCTGCTAATAACTTTCTGGTGGCTCTGGATTACTCGGACGGCCTCTATGGTCTGGCTTATATGGACCTGGTGACTGGTGAGTTTCAGGTGACTAGTTTAGAGGACTTTGCCTTGGTATGCGGGGAAATTCGCAATTTGAAAGCTAGGGAAGTGGTGCTGGGTTATGCCTTGCCAGAAGCTGAGGAGCAGGTCCTAGCTGGACAGATGAACCTTTTACTGTCCTATGTACAGACGGCCTTGGACGATGTCCAGCTGCTGGGCGAGGAGCTGTCTCCTATGGAACGTCAGGCAGCGGGCAAACTGCTGGAGTATGTGCACCGGACCCAGATGAGGGAGCTCAGCCATTTGAAGAAGGCTCAGCATTATGAAATCAAGGACTTTCTGCAAATGGACTATGCCACCAAGGCGAGTCTGGATTTGACGGAAAATGCTCGCTCAGGCAAGAAGCACGGCAGTCTTTATTGGCTGATGGACGAGACGAAGACGGCCATGGGCGGTCGCATGCTGCGCTCTTGGATTCAGCGTCCGCTGATTGATGAAGCGCGAATTAGCCAGCGGCAGAATGTCGTTGAGGTTTTTCTGGATCATTTCTTTGAGCGGAGTGATTTGACGGAGAGTCTCAAGGGAGTCTATGATATCGAGCGGCTGGCTAGTCGGGTTTCTTTTGGCAAGACCAATCCTAAAGATCTGCTGCAGCTGGCAGCAACATTGGGCAATGTGCCTCAGATTAAGGCTATCTTGCAAGGAATCGGCAGCCCGCATCTAGCTCGTTTGATTGAGGGATTGGATCCTATTCCAGAGTTGGCAGGCTTGATTAGCTCAGCTATTTCACCGGATGCACCTCATATCATCACCGAGGGAAATATCATTCGGACTGGTTTTGATGAGACCTTAGATCAGTATCGGCTTGTGCTGAGGGAGGGGACCGGATGGATTGCAGAGCTGGAAGTCAAAGAGCGTGCTAACAGCGGCATCAGCAATCTGAAGATTGATTATAATAAAAAAGATGGTTACTATTTCCACGTGACCAATTCCCAGCTGGCTCATGTGCCTAGTCATTTCTTTCGCAAGGCGACCCTGAAAAATTCGGAGCGTTTCGGAACGGAGGAGCTGGCCCGGATTGAGGGAGAGATGTTGGAGGCGCGTGAAAAATCTGCTAATTTGGAATACGAAATTTTCATGCGGATTCGCGAGGAAGCTGGCAAATACATCCAGCGCTTGCAGGCCTTGGCACAAACGCTGGCAGCTGTAGATGTACTGCAGAGCTTTGCTGCGGTGGCAGAACAACTGCATTTGGTGCGTCCTGTCTTTACTCCAGAGCGCCGTCTGCAGATTGAAAAAGGTCGGCATGCTGTTGTTGAAAAGGTCATGGGTGCCCAAAGCTACATTCCAAATAGTATTTTGCTAGACACAGAGACGGATATTCAGCTGATTACCGGGCCTAACATGAGCGGGAAATCGACCTATATGCGTCAGCTGGCTATCATCATCATCATGGCACAGATGGGATCTTATGTGCCCGCTCAGTCTGCCAGTCTGCCACTATTCGACGCGATTTTTACTCGCATCGGTGCAGCGGATGATCTGGTGTCCGGCCAGTCCACCTTTATGGTAGAGATGATGGAGGCCAATCGGGCCATTCGACAGGCCAGCGAGCGTTCGCTCATCCTCTTTGATGAGCTGGGTCGCGGGACGGCTACTTATGATGGGATGGCCTTGGCTCAGGCTATTATCGAGCATATTCATCATTATACTGGGGCCAAAACCCTCTTTGCCACCCACTATCATGAGCTGACAGCTTTAGAGAATAGCTTGGAGCATTTGGAAAATGTCCATGTGGCAACCTTGGAAAAGGACGGTCAGGTGACCTTCCTGCATAAGATTGAGCCGGGTCCGGCTGACAAGTCCTACGGAATCCATGTGGCGAAGATTGCCGGTCTTCCTGAGAAATTACTGGAGCGGGCGGATAGCATTTTGAGTCATTTGGAGAGTCAGGATACAGGACTAGGCTCAGAGCTTCCTGCTGCATCCAGACAAAAACGATCGCAAGTGGCCGAGCAGATGTCTCTTTTTGCAGAAGGATCGGAAAATCCAGTCCTGACTGAACTCCGAGACTTGGACATCTATAATATGACTCCCCTGGAAGTCATGGCGGCGGTAGCCGAGCTCAAGAAGAAGCTGTAAAAGCAAAGAACAGACTTGTTAATGCCTCAAGTCTGCTCTTTTTGTTTATCACGATTTGCTAGACAAGCCGCTATTGATCTTTTGAATTTTACGGTAGGTGTGGTAGTAGATGGCGGCTGAAATGATTAGATAGATGAGGGTGAATTCCCCGACGGCAGTCAGTGTCAGGCTGAGTATTTTTTCTCTTGGGAAAAATCCAGCTAGAT
>ERZ773006.274-NODE-274-length-26257-cov-9.38795_pt1 | contig 26257 bp, 26 predicted proteins | sample MGYA00580843_ERZ773006 | MGnify/ENA primary metagenome ERZ773006 (study PRJEB29015, sample SAMEA2738011) | human oral metagenome | biome: human oral; feature: human-associated habitat; material: dental | place: China | collected 2052 ...
GCTTTCTTCGTCAGGAAATATTTGAAAGAAATCTTTAAGTAACATTAAGTTCATCGTTTCTTGCAAAATTAATTGAATTACAGATGTTTATAAAGAAAGATTGTTTAAATTAACATTCTTTAGTCCTAATATCACCACACAGAATGACTTTTCATAAGCTTATCTGTCTTTCCAACGTATAGAAATGAGAAGGTCTTTGTATCGAAGGATGATAACAGAACAGGCAGTTGACAGCCTTGGCTATGTTTTTGCCGAATGAATCACTTCGGTTCTTCCGTTAAAGCTATACGAAAAGCATCCACGCATTTAGCGGAAGAACCAATCAAAAATAATATTGTGAGAAAACGGTCTCTTCAGGAAGGTCATGGTGCAGCTTATAATCCACTGCCCATAGAACAATATTTCGTATTTCAGGCAGCCCCTGTCACATCACTTTGCCTGATGAGCCGGTAATATGACAGTCCACAAGAACAATATTTGCAAATATTACAAATAATATGTACCTTTGCAGTGTCTTCATCAGAAGGGCGGATAACTTTAACTGCAACAATTGCCGAAGCACAGGAGGATTGCAGAAAGGTGTTCTGTCGATGGAGAAATCTGAAGAGAACGCAAAGGGCTTTCCTTTATCACCGGTTCCGGCATACCAATGTGGAATCATCTGGGATAGTCCATGTAAGAGAGAAATTCCCGGACACTTATAACAACTTAAAATTCAAAAGAAAGATGGCAGTAAGGATAGCTTTTTTCGATGCAAAGTCGTATGACATTGAGTCATTCAACAAAGTAAACGAAGATTATAATTTCGACATCCGCTATTATCAGGAGCGTCTCAGCCTCAGTACAGTCCCTTTGGCAAAAGGGGCTGACGTGGTGTGCATCTTCGTCAATGCTGAGTGTGACGCACGGGTGATAGACGAACTGGTAAAAGGCGGTGTGAAACTCATCGCACTCCGCTGTGCCGGTTTCAACAACGTAGACTTGAAGGCTGCTGCAGGACGCATTAAGGTGACGCGTGTTCCGGCTTACTCGCCACACGCTGTGGCAGAATATGCCGTTGCCTTGATGCTGAGCCTGAACCGCAAGATCTACCGGGCGGTACACCGTACGCGTGACGGGAACTTCACACTGAACGGGCTGCTGGGCTTCGACATGTACGGCAAGACTGCGGGAATCATCGGAATGGGTCGCATTGCCAAGGAACTGATCAAAATCCTCCACGGATTCGGGATGAACATCATGGCCTACGACCTTTACCCTGACAAGGAATTTGCAGAACGGTATGGGGTAAAGATTGTCCAGCTCGACGAACTGTATGCGCACAGTGACATCATTTCGCTTCACTGTCCGCTGACACCCGACACCAAGTTCCTCATCAATCGGGAGAGCATCGCCAGGATGAAGAAGGGGGTAATGATCATCAATACAGGCCGCGGACAGCTCATCCATACCGAGGACCTCATCGAGGGACTCCGCACTAAGCAGGTGGGTTCGGCTGGTCTCGACGTATATGAGGAAGAGAAAGAATACTTCTACGAAGACAAGAGCGGAAAGATGATCGACGACGATGTACTGGCACGCCTGCTGATGGTACCGAACGTTGTCCTGACTTCTCATCAGGCTTTCTTCACCGAAGAGGCGCTTCATAACATCGCCGTTTCCACACTCAACAGTGTGAAGGAACTTGCAGAGGGAAAGGAACTGAGCTGCGAGGTGAAATAAAACATCTCCCTATATATAAATAAGGTGGACAGAGAAAGATGATCTTTCTCTGTCCACCTTTTCATTGAAATCAATCAGCAAAAATACAAGATAAATACAATTTAACACAAAACGCTTTGACATTACATCCGTTTCCACTATCTTTGCCCACGAAAGATATTGATAATACATGATTCGGAAGACACCTGTACGTACAGAGTGCCACGAGATAGAAAGGACAACATATTGACAACATTTATACCTAATTAAAAACAAAGAGTTATGAAAAAAGTATTGGTAGTAGCCGCATTGATGTTTTCATCAGTCGCTACATTCGCACAACACGCAGTAGGTTCTATCAACCTCCAGCCGAAGGTCGGTGTGAGCATCGCCAACCTTACTGACAACAACAGTTCTGATGCACGTGTAGGTCTCGTCGCTGGTGTCGAAGGGGAATACCAGGCAAGCGACATCTTCTCTGTCAGCGCAGGCGTACTCTATTCGATGCAGGGTGCTAAGTTTGACGCTTTTGGTGCTAAGTCCACAGAAAAGCTGGACTACATCAATGTACCTATCATGGCAAACGTCTATGTTGTCAAAGGTCTCGCCGTGAAACTGGGTGTACAGCCGGGCTTCAAGGTTAATGACAAGCTTGATCTCAGGATGCCTGTTTTAGGAGGAGCTTTAGTCGATCTGAAGGCTAAGTCGGTGGATTTCTCTATCCCTGTAGGCATTTCTTACGAGTACAATAACTTCCAGGTAGATGCCCGTTACAACTGGGGACTGACAAAGGTGCTCGACGTTGACAAACTTGACCAGAAGAACAGCGTATTCCAGATTACTTTGGGTTACAAATTCGACCTGTAATTCATTTCCATTTGGGTTTCACTATCGGGGAGGGGACTTTATTGTCTCCTCCTTTTTATTGTGGGTAGGTCAGATGCAGGTAGATGAAAACAGATGAGGAGGACAGTCCTTGCCTCAGCAGTCGGTGCATCTGCGTCTTTTCCGTGAAACAGTTCCCCCCTTCTGTAGGAATTTGTAGGGAGTGTGGGAGCAGCCTTACGGAAAGCAAGCCATGAACTATGCATGGAAATACGCTTTTATTTCGTACCTTTGCAGTTCCGTTATCATTTATACAGAAACAGAAAGGTATGTCTTATCAATTTTCAAAATACGAAACGCACTATCGTAATCTCACTTATTTAGGCGTTCCCATCATCATCGGACAGTTGGGAAACCTTATTCTGAACTTTGCCGACACACTTATGATCGGGCATCACAGTACGGAAGAACTGGCGGCAGCGGCGTTTGTCAACAATATGTTCACGCTGGTCATTATCTTTGCCATCGGCTTCACCTATGCTGTCACGGCCCTTGTCGGAACGCTCTACGGACAGGAGAAGACCCATCGCATCGGCGAACTGATGAAGAGTGCTGTGGCAGCCAACACCTGTATGGCGGTATTCCTGTCAGTCATCATGACCGTCCTCTACCTGAACGTCCACCGGCTGGGACAGCCGGAGGAGCTGCTCCCGCTCATACGCCCTTACTTCCTCATCCAGCTTGTCTCCCTGCCGTTTGTCTGCTGGTTCAATACTTTCCGGCAGTTTACGGACGGAATTACCGATACGAAAGTAGCCATGTGGATTCTTGTCAGCGGCAACGTGATGAATATCTTCGGCAACTGGATACTCATCTACGGCCATTTAGGCATACCGGAGATGGGATTGATCGGTGCCGGTCTGTCCACGATGATTTCACGGATTGTGATGGCAATCGTGATGGCCGGTGTCTTCTTCTTCGGCAGGAAATACAGGGAATACCGGAAAGGATGGCGACTGGGGCACACGAACCGCACGGATTTCAGGCAGATAACTGTCCTCGGTCTTCCTCTGGCACTGCAGATGGGGATGGAGGCGGCTGCCTTCAGCCTGTCGAGTCTGATGGTGGGATGGTTCGGTACGGTATCCCTGGCGGCACATCAGGTCATGCTTACCATCTCACAGCTGGGCTATATGATTTATTACGGGCTGGCAGCAGCCGTGGCAGTACGGATCAGCAATTTCATGGGGCAACGGGATTATACGGCTGTAAGACGCACGGCGACTGCCGGAATCCATCTGGTCTTCCTGCTTGCATTGTCTACATCCGTTCCGGTTTTCCTTTGCCGTCACATTATCGGTGGTCTGTTCACCGATAATGCCGATGTCATTTCAATGGTCTCCATGACGATTGTCCCATTTATGATCTATCAGTTCGGAGACGGTATGCAGTGCAACTATGCGAATGCCCTGCGCGGCATTGCTGTTGTGCGTCCGCTGACATGGATCGCCTTCATCGCTTTTTTTGTCGTGTCATTGCCTCTGGGCTATTTTTTCGGAGTCGTAATGGACTACCGGCTGCTGGGTGTCTGGTACGCCTTTCCCTTCGGGCTGACGACAGCCGGAATACTCTATTACGTTTACTACCAGAAAGGATTAAAGCGAATCGAAAGTTCAACGGAGAAACGATAGGTACGCCCCAACCGGAAAGACGGTAATGAAAGTGTGTCACATATCCCATATGGACTTTTGACACAGCCTTATTACCGTCTTTCTGCAATTCGTCAGCATGCTCCTTTTGCGGTGCGGACTTTACTCCTTGTAATGTATGGCTTCCATAAACCTCTTGATGACCTCGGGCCTGCCCGTATGCTTCCCCTTGTCCTCTGAAATCTTGCAGGTGTCGTTGTAGAAGGACCACGACTCCGTGATTTTCACGGCAACCAGCTTGATGACGATGTTCATCGGCTTCACATGGGGGAAGTCGTTGGTGAAATGTGTACCGATGCCGAACGACGGCTTTACACGGCTTTCGGCATAATGCTGTATCTCGATTGCCCTGTCTGTGTCCAGTGCGTTTGAGAACAGTACCTGCTTGTCACGGGAATCAATGCCGAAGGACTTGTATTTGGCGATGATTTTCTCCAGCTGCTCGAAATTGTCTCCCGAGTCAATGCGGAGCCCTTTGAACTGATTGGCGAAGTCTTCCGAGAAGTTATAGGAGAAGATGTCCCAGCCGAAAGAGTCGTAGAGATAAGTCCCGAGTGCGCCCCGATAGGTCTTGCGCCATGCTTCCATCGCCATGTAATTGGCCATCTGCGGACCGAACATACCGCCGATGGCACAGATGAACTCGTGTGCCATCGTGCCGACAGGCATCAGGTCGTACTTCATGGCAAGGTGGATATTGCTCGTTCCGACAAATCTGCCTTTCCATTGGCGGCTGTCATAGCAGTCTTTCATGGCACGGACGGCTGTATCCTCAGCGACCAGACTCGCCCGACGGCGTGTGCCGAAATCGGAGAAGACGCAGCCAGCTTCAAGCAACCGCTCAGTTTTGTGATAGGTCTTGTCATAAAGTTCCTGGTAATCGAATCCCCGTGCCTGTTCGTTAAACATATAAAACAGCTCTGAAATGATGGCGAGTACCTTCACTTCAAGCAGTATCGTGTCTGCCCACAGCCCTTCAAACTCAACATGAAGATGCCCCTGGTCATTCTGCCACACCTTCACCCAGTCACGTGAAAAGCGGAAGCCACGGAGGTAAGTCAAGAACCATTCGGGCAGATAATAACACTTCTGGCGAAGAAAACTTATCTCCTCATCGGTAATGACTACCGACTCCAGCAACTCTATCTGGTGTTCCACTTCACGGGCGAATCCATCAGGATAGACCATATCATCACGGTCTACAAACTGGTAACGCACGTGCGCACGTGGATAATTGTCAATGACGGCACAGCACATGGTCAGCTTGTAGAGGTCGTCGTCTGTGAAATGGTTAATGATCTGTCTCATTCCGTTATTTTTGATTTCTGCTGCCAAAAGTATAAAAAAGATATGGAAAGACAAAGTGATTTGTAAGAAATATGATTCTGGAGGAAGATAAGCGAACCCTGTGTGACAAGCCCGGCAGGCAAGGCGGCAAGAAAAGGGGCTTTGTCCTGCCGGCAGACAACAAGCAGAGGGAGCGTCAATCTGCATCGATGCTCCCTCGGCTAATAGGATATGTTCGGTCTGTAAAGACCGCCGTCAGCGTGCAGCAGTCTTCTTTCCCCCAATATTGCTTAATTGGCGAATCTCACGTTCTGTGCGCTGTAGCCCACCTGGATATTCCCCTGGATGAGCTTGCCTGCCGGCGAATAGTAGAACACTTCGCTCGGCGCCTTGTAACTCGGGTTGTCAATGACATAAATCTGTCCTTTGCTGTCTACGTTCACCTGCTGCGGACTCCTCAGTCCCGTCATGGCGATGTCGGTCTCCGCACCGGTCTTCAGATCATAGAAGAAGAACCGCTTAGCCGTATCATAGTACGTTGCGTATAAGCATACGAGTGCTTTCTTTGGCGCATCATAGGCAATGGCACTTGCCTTGCAGACGCTGGTAACCTTGTCGGTTGTTGCATCAATCTTCTGCACGAGGGCATTCTCACTGTGATAGTTTGAAACAAAGTAAATGTCATTGCCCACAGCAATACTCTGGTTGTAAGGGTTCAGCACTACTTCTATCTCCTTGACTTTCTTGAACGAACCGAGGTCGACAACGGAAATGGATTTACCCTTGTTGTCAAAGTTGTGGTCAGACATATTCGCATAGAGCTTTCCGTTTGCAACAGAGATTGCTTCCGGATATGGACCGACTTCAACAGAGTCGATGATCGGCTTCTGCAGATCATTGGGATTCATCTTGTAGATTTTCCCGCTGTATGCCGAGAAGTAAACATACTTTCCGTCTGTAGCCAGATAGCGTGGCTCTACCTTCGGCATGAGGATTTTCTTTTCAAGCCGTCCTAAACGGTTCAGGATTTCTATCTTTGAAGAAGTCGTCCCGGTTATGACCACCTTGTCGCCGACGACGATCAGGTCCTGGGCATCGCCCACCTCTTCTCCGTTCTGTGCAGTATAAGCATCGTAATAACGGAAGGGTGATGTTGGGCGTGCCGTAGCATTATAGAAGAGGATGCCGACAGTGCCGTCGTTGGCTTTGAAATTGCCGGCGCAGGCAACGTAAGTTGTAGGATTGGCGACCTCAGGCTGTTGTCTTCCGTCGTCAAAGTCATTGTCATCGCTACAGGCGGTGAATGTAAGCGCAGCCATCAGGATGATGCCCAGCGCAAGAAGATTCTTTTTCATTGTTCTTGTTGTTTTAAATATAATTGATTTTAATGCTTCTGCTATTCACATCTTGCTTTTCCATTTTCCTCCTCTCATCTTTTTCTTTTTTCCTTCCCCTTTTTCCTTTTTTACCTTTTTACTTTTCCACGGCCTTTCCAGCTTATAGAGAGCCGCCAGTTCGTACCGGGCATGGGGTAGAACCTTACTATCTCATAGTTTTTGTTTCCAAGATTGCGCAAGTCGAACTGTATTCGCAGCTGCTGATGGAAGACACGAAGTTCTTTGGACAGTGTAATGCTGTGGTCGGCAAAGCCTGCCATTCGGTTCTGCGGAATGGCATAGCCCAATGAATAACGTTCGCCCATCCACAAGACATTGTAACCAAGGTCGGCCCATGATGTGTGCAGCAGTATGCTCGCAGCCCCTGAATGGCGTGGAGTATAGGCGATCTGGTCACCATAGTAGACATCGGCAGGGTCGGTTCTGTCGGTAGCCTTGAGAAGACTGTAGCTCCCAATAACACTGACTGACAACCCCTCATTCCATCGTTTTTCCATGTTGGCAGACAGATCGAGTCCTATCTGTCGTACCTTTCCGGCATTCATCATCTGCCAGTAGAACATCTTGGGCACAGCGATGATTTTGTCTGTGACATTTCCTAAATAGCCGTCAGCCGTCAGCGAAAGCTGAATCATGCGGCTGAACACATGACTGTAGGTTGCTCCAAGATTCCACTGTCTTGATTTCTCCGGATGCAGATGCCTGTTGCCCACGCCTGTATAATAGAGTTCGTTTAACGTAGGTGTCCGGAAGATGTCCTTGTAGCCGAGACGGAAGCGAAGCCCTTCCAGACAGTGCCATTGCAGGCTGAAAGCTGGAGAGAGCCGGTGGAAACCGTCAGAAGGACGGCCCTGTTCTGTCTGTTCCGTAATATTCGTTGCAAGGAGGGAGGTGTTGATGGTGAACTGCCCGGCATGATAGCTGGCTGCCAATGCCGTCCACAGCGAATTGCGTGTCGGATTGGCCGCCTGCGCAAGCGTCATGGACAGGTGGTTGCAGGCATAATCCTGTGCCAGCGACAGATGCAGTCCCCGCATAGGCGCACTCCATAATGTTGCAGTGAGATAGGCCTCCTGTTGCCTGTAGATGTCCTCCTTGTAGCCGGCGGCAGGAACATCCGAATAGCGCGACCACGTGTAGTTCCACTTGGCAGCTGCTTTCAGCTTGACGCACCGGCTGAATCTATTCTCATAGGCGAATTGTGTAAACACATTCTTGTCGACAAGTCTTTCGGCAGAGTAGGGGTTGTCATAGATGACAGCCCCCGGCAGTCCTCTATGAGACACGAAACCGTAAGTCTTCCATTTCATCGTCTGATGGTTGCCGGGCTGCCAGTCCATGTTCAGCTCTCCCCGCCACGTCTCAATGTCGCTGTTGTTACGGTGTTCATGGATGGTCCTGTTGCCGTTTTTCAGTTTGAACGCATAGATGCCGTCGGCCCTTTCACAGCTCCCGTATGCACTGATGCCGAGATGGGAGAATTGCCGGTGGTAGAGTAGGGAAGGGGAGAACAGGCCATAGCTGCCTGTACGGACGGTTGCAGCAAGGCTGTTCCTGCGGTCATTATTGTTGTCATGCAATGTACTGATGTTTATCAGGCCTGCGGATGAAAAAGACTTGGCACTCCGGTAGATACTATCGTCCTGTCCTATCTGGAGGCTAACGAGCGACACATTGTCAAGGGTGAAGCGGGAGAGGTCGACCTGTCCGCTCTGGCAGTCGCCGACCTGTACGCCGTCATAGACAACACCTGTATGTCCTGCACCCAGCCCACGGATATTGACCGTCTTCATACCGCCTACGCCGCCATAATCCTTTACCTGTACGCCGGCGAACTGCTTCAGGGCATCACCCATGTCGATGATGCCGAGCCGTTCCATGTCAGCGTGCGAGAGCGTCTGTACGGGTGAACTTGACAAGATGTTTCGGGGAATATGGAACCCATTGACCACTACCTCCTGTATCGAATGAACCGAATCTGCGCCGACAGTCTGTGCCATTGTTCCGATCGGGCACAACAACAATGTGTAAGAAGCCAGTCGCCTCATGTCTTCTTGCTTGTTTCAAAGGATTCTATGCAGTGCCCTTCCTCGAGGGATGCAACGACTTGCAATGGCAGGTCTTCTGACTTGTTATCCAAATGGGGGCAAACGCCTTCCCGGATTAGCAGAACCAGTGGCTTCAGTTTGCCCGGCGGATAGCTTACAGCTGCGGGACAGTAGCGGATTTGCACCGCTTTCCCTTTTTAATCATATTGGGTAATGAACCTATTGCGATTGCAAACTTACATAAAAATATCGGATTTCATGCCTGTTCTATTAAAAAAGTCCATCCGGACCTCCCTCTGCCGAATACGAAAGCCTTATTGTGCCCGGTTTCCTCAAGGCTTCAAACCAATGTCCTGGCAGGAAAACAAAAGAAGGTGTGCAGGATTTCCTGCACACCTTCTTTTGTTTTGTATCTTTCAGATACTGCAATGATATTGCCCTTAGTAAGCGAAGAGCGGATAATCCTTCATCGTCTCATTCACCTTCTCACGTACGCGTTTGATGACCTGCTCGTTCTCCGGGTCTGCCAGCACCTCATCGATGAGGTCGGCACAGAGCAGCATCATGTCTTCCTTGCAGCCGCGGGTCGTCATTGCAGCCGTGCCGAGGCGCAGACCGCTTGTCTGGAAAGCTGAACGCTCGTCGTAAGGAACTTTGTTCTTGTTGGCCGTGATGTCAGCTGCAACAAGGGCCGTCTCAGCCACCTTACCCGTTAGGTCAGGGTACTTCTGACGCAGGTCGAGCAGCATGGAATGGTTGTCCGTACCGCCGCTGACGATGCTGAAGCCCTTATCAACGAGTGCCTGGGCAAGCACGGCAGCATTTTTCTTTACCTGCAGGGCATATTCCTTCCAGCTCGGCAGCAGGTTCTCACCGAAACCGACTGCCTTGGCGGCGATGACGTGCTCCAGCGGACCGCCCTGGTTCCCAGGGAAGACAGCAGAGTTGAGGAGCATGGACATCGGTTTCACGACACCTTTCTTTGTCGTCAGCCCCCATGGATTCTCGAAGTCTTTACCCATGAGAATCACGCCGCCACGAGGACCGCGGAGTGTCTTGTGGGTGGTTGTGGTAACGATATGGGCATATTTCACGGGGTTGTCGAGCAGGCCTGCTGCGATAAGTCCTGCAGGATGAGCCATGTCGACCATCAGCAATGCCCCCACCTCGTCGGCAATCTGGCGCATACGCTTATAGTCCCATTCACGGCTGTAAGCGGAGCCACCGCCGATGATGAGCTTCGGCTTGTGCTCCCGGGCGAGCCGTTCCATCTCGTCATAGTCGACACGTCCGGTCTCCCGGTTGAGCGTATAGCCTATATGATGATAGAGGATGCCTGATGTGTTCACCTCACTGCCATGAGAGAGATGTCCGCCCTGGTCAAGGTCAAGACCCATGAAGGTGTCTCCGGGCTTCAGAACGGCAAGCAGTACCGCCTGGTTGGCCTGTGCGCCGGAATGGGGCTGCACGTTGGCAAATTCTGCACCGAAGAGCTGCTTTATACGCTCAATGGCAATTGTCTCTACTTGGTCTACCACCTGGCAGCCACCGTAGTAGCGCTTGCCGGGATAGCCTTCGGCATACTTGTTCGTCAGGTAGGATCCCATGGCCTGCATGACTTCGTCACTGACGAAATTCTCCGATGCAATCAGCTCCATCCCCTTGAGCTGGCGTTTGTGTTCCAACTCGATAAGGTCAAAAATTTCCTGGTCTCTTCTCATGTGTATTTGAAATGTTTATGGGAGGATGTATTAGCCTATGTCCTCCGTGGTTAGTGATAACGCTGCAAATATACGAATTAATGTTCTAACTTGCAAGCGTATCAAAAAAAATAATGTAACTTTGCATACCGACAGATTTTCCACCGGCTTCCCGAAAGGATCTGCAGGATTGGGAAATGTTTACATGTCAATTTTCTGACAGCAAATAAAAGAACGGAATAGTATGAAATTGAAAGAGTTGTTCCAGGCTTATGATTTTGACGAGATCTATCCGCAGATAGGTCTTATGTTTCCTAAAGGGCGCCGTCTGCGCGCACAGTTCCGCCATGCCTACGACCTGCTGCTGGACATCCCGCCTGTGATGTCCAAGAAACAGATCCGGTATCAGCTGATGGAGGATCCGGGTGCCAACGAAATGTTCTTCGGGGCTGATGACCGTGATTTCAACGGACCGTGGAACGTGCTTCTCGGAAAAGAAGTCAAGAAAGACCCGAAGGTGGATCTGTCAAGCGAGGAGCTTGTCGCCAACTGCCTGCTTAACACCGTGCTGATGGGACGCCATCCGCAGACATTCGATAAGGACTATCACGACATAATAGGGTAGACCGTCCGGCATCGGTTCTGCCACAGAGATTCTCCTGACAGCCGGCCGTTGAGTCTGCAGAACAGCAGAAGAATGAGCAAAAAACAAACTTTTCAAGCCGTCAACTAAGTTTGAAAACAAGATGACAGGTTGTCAACTAAATGCAAATTTATAACTTGACAACTTTCAAACTTTTTTCTTCCAAGCGTGACAGGTCTAATAGCTTGTTTAACTCATCCAACCGGTCTTGAAAATAAGACGGAAGATAGTCAATCAGAAATATTAAACTACACAACCAACAGCATTAAACAGCAATGGGAATGTGATTCCCAAGCCTTGGGAACGGCAGTCCCGACCGCTGGGAACAGGATTCCCGACCGGTCGGGAATCCTGTTCCCAGCAATTCAAACGAAAGGATGTGATGGTGAACCGTGGAAGTTGTCGCCCGTTTCAGCATAAATTCACATTGTCATCTCAATATCATAGCTTTCTCCGACTATCTTTTTTTATAGTCCTTATGCGCTGTCTCTAATTTTTCTCTTTCATTAGCATAGTCCGCTGTATTCCGACAAGAAATATGTCGGCTCAATGCGCCTAAAAGGAATCCCGTCTGCCAAACATCAGATTGAATACGTGTCTGAGATGCTATTCTGAAAAAATGTTGGACAAACAGGCTTGCAACGATACAGAAGTCTTTGAAAGGAAAGATCCCAGCTTCTTTCAATATTACTCCACACTATTTAAATAATGGAAGTTATGATAAATAGATGTTTTGTCATGCAGCACTGCTGCCAGGATTCCTTCCAATGAATCAATCTGCTGTCTGTCTTCGATTTTCATGGTCCGCCCATGTAGTGTGTATGAGAAGTTATCGGGAAAGAAAAAAGGGATCCGTGGCATCACTGCTAAGATCCCTTCAAACAAATTAGAGAGTTATAAAAAATCAGGTTTTTCCTTTATTCTTAGAGCAACATGGAAAGGTCGCCCCTATCCGTTACTGCTGCTCAATGATCTTCATACCTTCTTCCACTGCCTGCATATTCAGCGGAATAAGATTATGATGCCGTTCAGGCAGACTCTTGAACAGAGCCTTCTTCAGGCCATCAGTACTGACCACCGGACATACTTTCAGCAGCCCGCCCAGCACTATCATGTTGAAGACCTTGGCATTCTTCATCTCTGCGGCCTTGTCCATCGCATCGACCCGATAGACGGAAATGTCCTTGCGGGTCGGAGGATTGAAGACACCGTAGCCGTCGTAAATGAGAATCCCGCCCGGTTTCACTTTGGGTTCAAACTTATCCAGCGAAGGCTGGTTCAGAACGATCGCCACATCATACTTGCTGAGGATCGGGGAAGAGATGCGCTCGTCGCTTACGATGACCGTCACGTTGGCTGTACCGCCACGCTGCTCGGGACCGTAAGCCGGCATCCAGGTTATCTCCTTGTCTTCCATCAGACCGGAGTAAGCCAGAATCTTGCCCATTGAGAGCACACCCTGACCGCCAAAGCCGCTAATAATTATCTCTTTTTTCATTTTACACCTTATTTAATATGTAGGAGATTGCTGATGTTCACGAGGAAAACAACCTGACAGGATGCCCGTTCTCATGAATCAGCGGACAGACAGCCGGCTGCCCTCCCGACGGATTTCTCCTGTTACTTGTCAGCGATACATTGCCATGCGCTCATCAAAGCCCTGTTGTATCTTTCAGGTCTCCTTTTTCGTATTCCGGGAACATATTCTCACGCATCCACGCATTCGCCTTTACCGGCGTGAGCTTCCAGCCGCTGTTACACGTTGACACGATCTCTACCAGGGAGCTTCCTTTTCCTTGCATGCTTGCTTCGAATGCCTTGCGGATAGCCCGTTTCGCCTTGTTGATGGAAGCCACGGAGTCGACGCTCTGACGAGTTACAAAACAAGTACCCTTCAGATGGCTTGCCAGTTCGGTAATGTTCAGATTGTAGCCATGCAGCTCCGGATCACGCCCATAAGGACAGGTTGCGGTCTTCTGACCGATAAGAGTGGTCGGAGCCATCTGTCCGCCCGTCATGCCGTAGATGGCATTGTTGATGAAGATGATCGGAATATTCTCGCCGCGGTTCAGTGCATGGATGGTCTCGGCCGTACCGATGCAGGCAAGGTCACCGTCGCCCTGATAAGTGAAGACGAGGCGGTCCGGCCACAGCCGCTTGATGCCTGTCGCCACAGCCGGAGCACGCCCATGGGGAGCTTCCTGCCAGTCAATGTCAAGATAACGATAGGCAAAGACGGCACAGCCGACAGGGCAGACCCCGACGGCCTTGTCGCTCATTCCCATCTCTTCGATCACTTCTGCAACCAACTTATGAACCACACCATGCGAACAGCCGGGACAATAGTGCATTGTCGTATCGTTCATCAAGGCGGGTTTCTTATACACCAGATTCTCCGGTGAAATAATATTATTTGCCATAATACAGTCCTCCCCTCCTTACTTTACTAACGTTTCCTTGAGTGCTGCGACGATCTCTTCCGGGTCGGGAACAATACCGCCCAGACGGCCGAAATGCTCCACCGGCAAGGCTCCGTTGACGGCAAGACGGACATCCTGTACCATCTGCCCGGCATTGATTTCACTTACCAGCACGCCCTTTTTCCCCTTGCAGAGTTCCGCAAGCTGTCTGCTCGGGAAAGGCCAGAGCGTGACAGGACGGAACAGGCCGGCCTTCAAACCGTCCTCCCGGGCCAGTTCGACAGCCTTCTCGCCGATGCGTGCGGCACTGCCGAAACTGACGATGATGTAATCGGCATCATCACACTGCTGTGTCTCGAAACGTACTTCATTCTCACGTATCTGACGATACTTTTCCTGTAAGTGGAGGTTTCTCTGCTCCATCACCTCCGGTTTCAGTTCCAGGGATGTGATGATGTTCGGCTTGCGGTCCGGTGTGCGCCCGATCGAAGCCCATGGACACTCTTTACGGATTTCCTCCTCCGTACGGCGAGGTTTTATCGGCGGAAGGACAACCTTCTCCATCATCTGTCCGATGACTCCATCAGACAGAATCATAGCAGGATTGCGGTATTTGAAAGCCAGCTCGAACGCCAGATCGACAAAATCGGCCATCTCCTGAACGGAACTCGGAGCCAATACAATCACATTGTAATCGCCATTGCCGCCGCCTCGCGTCGCCTGAAAATAATCGCTCTGGCTCGGCTGGATGGTACCCAGACCGGGGCCGCCGCGCTGCACATTGACAAACACGCCCGGAAGTTCCGCGCCAGCCATATAACTGATACCTTCCTGCATCAAGGCAACGCCCGGCGACGACGAACTCGTCAGCACACGCTTGCCGGCTCCCGCACCGCCATAAATCATGTTGATAGAGGCCACCTCGCTTTCGGCCTGGAGAACGACCATGCCGGTCGTCTCCCATGGTTTCAGCGCGGCCAGTGTCTCGATTATCTCACTCTGAGGGGTAATAGGATAACCGAAGTAACCGTCCGTGCCACAGCGGATAGCGGCATGGGCGATCGCCTCGTTCCCCTTCATCAATTTTACTTCTTGTTCAGCCATAAATCATTCCTCCACTTTCTTGCGATAAACCGTAATACAGCCGTCGGGGCAGACCATTGCACAGGCTGCACAGCCAATGCAGGACTCCGGTACGGCAGACTCGACATACGGGTATCCGTGGACGTTCACCTTTTTCTGAGCCAAGGCAATCACATCTTTCGGGCACGCAACGATGCACAATTCGCATCCCTTGCAGCGGTCAGTGTTTACTACGATGGCACCTTTCATCTTGCTCATAGTTTTTGTATTTTAAGGATTATATGCATCCTTGTTATAGAAGTTGAGAATACTCTCCAGCATCTCTTTCGCAACGACAGCCGGAGACTCAGAGTCCAGCTCGATAGCCTCCATATAGTTTGCCAAGGCATTCTGCCAGTCTCCTTTCTTCCGGCATTCGTTCCCCAGCTGGAAATATTCTTCTGCTGTCATCTATTGATAATATTCTTTCTTGCCCGCAGCAAGCGTATTCTTCATCAGCGAGCAGATCGTCATCGGTCCCACTCCGCCCGGTACCGGAGTAATGAAAGAACAGCGAGGAGCGACCTCGTCGAACTTCACATCTCCGTTCAGCCGGAATCCGCTCTTGCGCGAAGAGTCCGGCACACGGGTCGTACCGACATCTATGACGACGGCTCCCGGCTTTACCATGTCGGCCGTTACAAAGTCCGGTCTGCCGATTGCCGCGATGATGATGTCGGCCTCACGGCATTCCTTCTTCAGATCCCTCGAATGGGAATGGCAGACCGTCACGGTGGCATCGCCGTACTGTTTCTGCATCATCAGCTGTGCCATAGGCTTGCCGACGATGTTGCTTCTTCCCAGCACGACGCACTTCTTCCCGGACGTTTCAATCTTATAATGCTGCAGCAAGGTCAGGATACCCAGCGGTGTAGCGGATATGAAACATGGGAGCCCGATGGACATCCGTCCGACATTGATGGGATGGAATCCATCCACATCCTTGCGATAGTCGACCGCCATGATGATCTTCTGCTCATCGATATGTTTCGGCAGCGGCAGCTGGACGATAAAGCCGTCTACATCCGCATCTCTGTTCAGCTTCTCCACACAGGCCAGAAGCTCCTCTTCGGTAACATCAGCCTCGAAACGGATCAGCGTGGACTTGAAGCCACATTGTTCACAGGCAATCACCTTATTCTTCACATAGGTTTCACTTCCCCCGTCGTGTCCCACCAATATGGCGGCCAGATGAGGCTGCTTTCCACCTGCGGCTACAATAGCCTTCACTTCCTCGGCAATCTCCTGCTTGATGGCAGTGGCGGTTGCCTTTCCGTCGATTAACTGATATTCCATAGTAAAGTATTAATTGATAAATAAAAGTCTGTTACAGCTTGGGCATCTTCGGCATGCCGGGCATTCCTTTCATGCCCTTCATACGTCCCATCATGCCGGCCATCTTCGATCCGGTGACCATCTTCATCATCTTGCGGGTCTGGTCGAACTGTTTGATCAGGCGGTTAACCTCCTGCAGATTCGTACCCGACCCCTTGGCGATACGCTGCCGGCGGGAATTGTTCAGCACCTCCGGGTGCGATCGTTCCTTCGGCGTCATGCTCTGGATGATGGCCTCAATGCCCTTGAAGGCATTGTCGTCGATGTCTACGTCGCGGATGGCCTTGCCCACTCCGGGAATCATCGAGGCCAGGTCCTTGAGATTGCCCATCTTCTTGATCTGCTGGATCTGGTTGTAGAAATCATTGAAGTCAAACTGGTTCTTCTGGATCTTCTTCTGCAGGCGTTTCGCCTCTTCTTCATCAAACTGTTCCTGCGCACGCTCGACAAGGGAAACGACATCACCCATGCCCAGAATGCGGTCGGCCATACGCCCCGGATGGAACACGTCGACCGCCTCCATCTTTTCGCCTGTACCGATGAATTTGATAGGCTTCGTCACGACGGTGCGGATCGACAGGGCTGCTCCGCCACGTGTGTCACCGTCGAGCTTTGTAAGGACTACACCGTTGAAATCCAGCCGGTCATTAAACTCCTTGGCTGTATTTACCGCATCCTGCCCCGTCATGGAGTCGACGACAAACAGTGTCTCGTCAGGATTCACATGGTTCTTGAGACTTTCTATCTCGTCCATCATCTCCTCGTCCACCGCCAGGCGCCCGGCGGTATCGATGATCACCACGTCATTTCCCCGTGCCTTTGCCTCGGCGATGGCATGATCGGCTATCTCGTTCACATTCTTGTTCCCGGGTTCGCTGTACACAGGTACACCGACCTGTCCGCCGACAACCTTCAACTGCTCGACAGCGGCAGGACGGTAAACGTCACAGGCGACCAGCAGAGGATTCTTATGCTCCTTCGTCTTCAGCATGTTCGCCAGCTTCCCGGAGAATGTAGTCTTACCGGAACCCTGCAGACCACTCATCAGAATGACCGCCGGACGTCCGGAAAGGTTCAACCCTACGGCCTCGCCGCCCATCAGCTCCGCCAGTTCGTCATGTACGATCTTCACCATGAGCTGACCGGGCTTGACGGCTGTCAACACGTTCATGCCCAATGCCTTCTGCTTGACGGTGTCAGTAAAGGATTTGGCGACTTTATAGTTGACATCGGCATCGAGCAGGGCTCTGCGCACGTCCTTCAGGGTTTCCGCTACATTTATTTCTGTTATCTTTCCTTCTCCTTTAAGAATCTTAAAAGAGCGTTCAAGACGGTCGCTTAAATTTTCAAACATTGCTTTTAAAAAGAGTACTTATTTTGTTCTATCATACAAAGATAGTAAAAAGGGAAATAAAATGACAAGTATGCCGCCCCTATTTTAAAGTATTTTAAAACACTTACCTTATAATCATGCGCACATAAATAGGCTTTGTGCAAGAATAGAAGAAAAACAACGGTGAAGGCAGCTGGTTGTGGCCGTCAGCAACCGTCTGTAATGATTGCCGACAGCCATAGCCAGCTGCCTCCATCTTATGCTGCTTCAGGGAATCCCCGCCGGCGCACTGCTTAGGGAGGCTCCGGCTTTCCCCGGCTCGTCCATGCGGGAGTCCTGTGCAGATTTTCCCGATGCCCTTTCTTCCTGCTGATGCCTCAGAAGGAGAACGGCAGGCCTATACCTGTGCGTTGTCCGGGTCTATCTCATCGGCGTCCACCTCATCTTTTCCGCGCTTGACATGACCTTCGAACGTGACAAAATAAAAACCCTTCCGGGGCGTCCATTCCATGCAGAACAGTTCCGAAGCCCCCTTGAACCCGTTCCGCTTGATGGTGCGCAGTACCCATGCCTGCGACTTCCCGGCCTGGGCGAGGCTGCTCTCTACAATCTGACCGTTGTTCACCAACAGGACAGAATAGGAGGTCTCTCCCGGGGAAAGTACCGTGACGGCACCGTTTGCTTCAAAAAGAACATCCTCGACATCAAACATCGAGAAGATCCCCTTCTGCCTCAGCATCAGTCTGAACTGCTCCATTTCAAGGCTGTTCCGCTTGAAATTCTTGAAATTGATGATACCGTCTTTCACCAGGAAGACGCTTTCTCCTTTTATAAGATGGCGCAACATGGATGAGCGCATGGCAAAGCGGACGAGCATATTGAAGCCTGTCCAGACGGCAAGGGCAAAGATAAGATGCCATATCGTCATGTCCGGATTATAAAGCACACCGCCGACCAATGCGCCGATGACGAATGCACTTACCGTATCAAGCGGTGTCAGCTGTCCCATCTGGGTCTTGCCCGTGATTCTCAGAAAGGTCAGAATACCGATCATACCCGTGATGAGTTTCACGGCAATCGCCACGTATGGCTGTATCAGTTCGATCATTTTCCTTTGTTTTTTAGATACCTAATTGAGTTGTCTGAATATATGGCCGCAAAATTATGCTTTTCTCCTAAAACGTGCAAACAATATAACAAAAAACCGCTCCGCTTCCACCTTCGGGAAATCAAAACTGCAACGCAGAGGTAACAAAAGACCATCGCCCCCCACCCTGCCTTCAGCGCTCATGCGTTGCATTGACCCAAGAGACGGATGTACATGTCTGCCGGTGTGCCGGGCGGGTATTTCCTGCTTGCCGGCGGAAGTTTTACCACAACCGGGCATACCAGCAGCACCCTGCCATGCGGCATGCCTTCGAGGAGGCTGATGTGCAAGGGTGGAGGCTGTCTTTCCCGAATGTCCACCCATTCGGTCTTGTCCGGTTGACGGAGATATTGCAGCCGATGAATGTGAAACAACTTTACAAAACATCCTTCCGGGGCACTGATTTTACAGCCGAAAAACGCATACTTGAATCCTGCCGACATCTCCCTGTTTTGCAACCAAGCACCGTCTGACTTCCAAGTAACGCCCGATTGGACTTCAAGTAACGCCCGATTGGAGCCCGGGTAACGCCTGTTTGCAACGCAAGAAAGCACCTCTTCAGATCCGCATGACAATCCGCTGTCAATAAGGGATTTACAGAGTCGGCCGATTTATCCCTTCCTTTGCTTTCCATCCTGCGTTGTCAGACAGCCCGGGGAGAAGGAAGCGAGAGAGACAACAGCGGATGAGGCGAAGAAAATACCTTACAGAATAACCATTGCCTTCTATGTCTGTCTCCATACCAATATTGCCCTCAAGGACGGACGGGACAGGCGGGGCGACTTTTTCCCGTTTGGATAAGCGGCAAGGTCAGGAGGACATGAGTATCCGACGGATTGGACTGTTCTCATGTCAGAATATAGAAAAAGGGGAGAGTTTTTTGCCAGTTCAGGAAATAATGTTTATCTTCGCACCCTCAAAAACCGACTGGGGGGAAGTAAAGAGATACGGATGCTTTTCTTTTTCGCTCCCCGACTTTCAAAATCAAAGAAAATGGAGTATTATATCAGTGCTGACAATGAAAAAAGAGGTCCTTACAGCCTCCGGGAATTGGCCGGGCGAAAGCTGCAGGCAACGACCTTGGTGATGCCGGCTGACGGAACACAGTGGATTCCGGCCTGGCAGATAAAGGAGCTCCGCACGCTTTTAGAGGAAAGCGAACACTCTGACAGAAAACCAGATGTGGAAGGAGTCCCCTTTGTAGAAGCCTCCCCCGTCACCCCCTCCGCCGGGACGGCACCTGCCGGGCGGCCTTCAAAGAAGAGCCATGCGGGCTGTCTGGCGGGAGGCCTCGTCGTGCTTGCCGCTGTTTTATTCGTGCTGGTTCTTACCTGTCCCAAGCCGGAGCAGCACCGGGAAGTGCTCGCAGATGTGATAACGGCAACGGTGACGGATGCAGCCAACGACACCGCCAATACCACCGGCAATGAAGTCATCGACAATGCCTTCCGCACCATCAGCAATGTGTTTGCCGGCAAAGTGATCAGGTCGGCCATTGACGACCTCGTGACCGTCGACAATTACGTCGTCTGCTCTCTGGGGAAAGTCCACTATAACGGCAAGGACTACATCGTTTCCTTAGGTCTTTTGGGCCATATCTTCACGGTCGACGAAGACGATCTCCGGAAAGCCGCAGAGCAGTATTACAAGAAATCGGAGATAAACGTGAAAGAACAGCTCAAGCAGAAAGCTCAGAAAATGATACAGGAAAACGTGGTCGATCCTGCCGCGACAGCCATTAAAGGAATACTGGGAGGAGCGCTGGACGGACTGCTGGATGACATCGGTTTAGGCATGAAGCATCCGAAAGACGACAGAGGCAGACAGCCGTCGACAGACAGTATCTGATGCCCTGTCCGTCAGCATGGGCAGGAGGGCTGAACCTGTTCCAGCAGAAAGCTCTCGTCTCCCGTATCCGCAGAGGGATTTCGACTATACAAACGAAAAAATTGTGGATAAATCTTTGTTGATCCACGATAAATACGTATGTTATGCAACATAAATTTAAACAGACTTTAAATATGAAAAGATTATTATTGATGGGGATAATGACATTGTCAGTCCTTACCGGCTTTTCCCAGAACACCGCAATAGTCAACAACCTGAAAGAGCAGCAGAAAGTGCTCGATCTGACGGCAAAGCTGAACAAACTCCAGCTCGATTACGAGAAGGAAAAGGCCAATTACAATGCCATCAGCGAAAAGGCCGCCAGTGTCAATGCCGATGCCAACAGCGCCACAACCAATTTCACGGCATCAGACCCTTCAAGTACTGTAAAGCAGGCCAAAGACACCGTCAAGAAACTGGAGGAGACAAAGGCCGTCAACAAGAAGCTGGCGAAGAGTCAGAAGGACATGACCAAGATGGAGCAGAAAATGGCCAAGCTCCAGTCTAAGATTGACAAACTGAACAAGAAAGTCCAGATCATCGACAAGTAAGACTTTCAGGGAACGGTTCTGAAAACACCTTTAAGGGCAGACGCTGAAAGCTGCCTTTGAAGGTCGTCTGCCTTTTAGACTGGCAGCTTCTGCTTTCTTCTCCAAAAGCACGGCAGGCCTATGCGAGCGAAAGAGAAAGCAGAAGATTGCTGTATAAAAGGGAAAAGACCCGAAGGTCTGGACGGTTTCATCGTATCCGGTCTGCCGACATGGGGTCAGGGGCTTCCTGCAAGGGAACCCCGTCTGCATATATGATAAGGTGCATCAAATTTGACCGTATCTGACCGGCGGCGGCTCCCCCCCGATCCGCTATATAGGGGTGGTTCTGGAAAAATCCGGTGATGGATTCAGGACTATTAGGCGGACAGATACTGTCTTCCTTCCTGAAGAGCATGACAGGCTGTACACCTTGAAAGAGAAAGCCGGAGGTGGCGCATGAAGGTAAAAGAGCCACAAGAATCCGGCAGATGTTCAACTGTATCAATACGCCGACGGGGATTTTCAGAACAGGCTTATCTTGAATTATCAGACAGGCGGACGTCTCCTTCACCATCAGGACCAACGGTCTGACTGCTTTTTCCACAGCACAGTTTCAGGATAGACGGGTGTGTCTGTCCTTATATTTCAATGAACTTCATATTCTCTAAGAAAACAAAAACCAATGACAAAAAAACACTCTTCTCTTTATTATCCGCACTCTTGTTTCATCTCCCCTCCTATTCGCAAATGCTTTTTTCGGAGAATCTGACGATGGATATAGACAGCACGAAGACCATACAGGGGTCTCTGCAGCCGGTACTCGACTTCAAGACCGAAAAGGAAAACGTACTAACACTCAAGAATACCGCCAATCTCAACCTGCTGATCAGGCACAAGCGTGTCATCAACCTGATCAACAAACTGGAGTTCTCGACCTATGGCAAGAAGGCGACCGTCAGCGGCGGTTACGTACATGTTGAATACCGCTATCTGTTAAGCCGTGCCTTTGAAATCTATCCTTACGCAGAATCACAGTGGGCTGAGAGCCGGGGGATGGAGTATAAGATCTCTACCGGACTACAGTCGCGCTATCGGCTGGTGAACAAAGAGAAGTTCCTCATGTTTGCCGCAGTGGGACTGTTCTACGAGTTTGAGAAATGGGATGATCCCTCTCCGAATCCTGCCCGGCTGCACGCTTACAGCCGCAGCATCAAGAGCCACCTGTCAGTCAGCTGCAAGCATCATATCGGAGACCATTGGGAACTGACGACCACGGCCATCCATCAGGCAAAGCCAGACAGTTACTTCAAAGCAGCACGCTTTGGCGGGGCCGTCGACCTGAAATACAATATTACACCCAAGATTGGAATCAACGGCGCCTACCGCTTGATCTACGACACGGATCCTATCGTACCGATCAGGAAAACCTACACCACGGTAGAGGCCGGACTTAACATTTCGTTTTAGGAAGTCGTAGCATTGTCATCGTACATGTGACGGTGAAGCGGCCGCCGTCGGGCTGTTTACAGCGATGCGGGCCGCCTGCTGTAAGCATCGCCGTCTGTCTCTCCATAAGCCGGACGGGGGAATCCGCAGGTCACAGGGCGATGCCATGTACGCTATCCGAAAATATCCGGTGAACCGGCCGTAAACTGATAATCCCCACGCAGATCTGTCCGTCTACGTGGGGATAAGCATGTAGTATGGATAAGTCCCGGTCGGATTCCGGCCGGGTTTTATTCGGCTTTCAGAAAGTGCAGCCTATCATTTTCGTTGTTTTTAATAGTTAGTTCAAATAAAAGCAGTATCTTTGTAGCTTGAAGGATTCACAAACTACATGACAAAGGCAAACATTGCATATATGACAACGGACAAGACAACCACACGGAAGGTTACCCGCAAGCGCGGGGCAAAGGCCCAGAAAGCTCCTTTGAAAAGCCGTACCATCTCGAACGACCTGATCCCCATAGAAGAGGAGACCTGGCTTCTGCAGCCTATCGCCGTGACGATGATGCGCCACGACTACTCCCTGATCCAGGTGAGGATTCTGGTGTCTATCGTCGAGAGTCTGCAGTCTATCCTGCATGGAATCCTGAACAACAAGCGTAGTTTCCAACTGGATCTGTTCCAGACAGACGAGCTGGATGAGGACGGCCGCATGCCTATCAAGCTCCCTTTCAAGGAGCTGGGAGTCGACCCGAACCATTATCCCCAGCTGCGCAATTCACTGAAAATGCTGGCCTCTATCCCTGTCGAAATACCTTATAAAACGGCGGAGGGAAGAAAATACACAAAGGCGACCAACCTCTGTGATGTCTATATCCCGGAGGACAGATCCTATAACAAATACGCGATCCTGAAGCTCGACCATACTGTTGCAGAGCGTCTTGTCTCCCTGGACTTCGGCTATCACCGCTTAGGGAAGCAGATTGTCTTCGCCTGCAAGAACCGTTATACACAGCGTATTTACATGTTCATCGAGTCATGGATAGACAAGGGGCGTACGGTCATCAAGACTTTGGAGTTCCGCAAGATGCTTCGTCTGGAAAACAACTACAAGAAGTTTTCCGATTTCTGTCGACGTGTCCTCGACCCGGCCATGCAGGAGCTTAAAGAACTTTCAGAGAAGGGATTCTGCGATTGCTACTTTGAGTATGGGAAGAAGTATGACCGCGGGCAGCGTGGTGGTGAACCGGACGAGCTCGTCTTTGTCATTCATCGCACGAAAGACAAGATGAACCTGCAGCTCCAGGAGATGACCCAGAACCAGCGTCGACAGTTCCAGCAGTATCTTGTACAATACTTTGACTTCACTCCGACAAATGCGAAGTCGATGGCAGAACGCATCACCGCCGAGACCTATCAGGAAGCCGTACAGAAGCTCATGAGTCTGCGTGACCGTTTCTCAAAGACCTTCGTAAAGGACAAGGCCGCCTATACTTTCAAGAGTCTGGATGAGATGTTGAAATCAAAAGAAGTACCCAATACCGTTGTTGAAGAAGTAGAATAAGAGGAAGGAAACTTCCCTTTCTATTGATCCGCTGTTCTGCGATGGAAACCGTGTATGAAGTGGAAGAGAAGATGGGAAATTCCCCTTTATTAATCTGCTGTTCAGCGATGGAAAATGTGTATGAAGTGGAAGGAAAGAAAGAAACTTCCCCTTTTCAGGGTCAGTTGCTCTGTAATGGGTGTTGTGGAACAGATGGGTATGAAATGTAGGAACTTCCCCTTGCAGAATAGGAATTTACCTACATGAAATTTGAAGCCAAACGGCTATTTTTGCATCAGACAGACAACAGAAATAGTCACTTTAAAGGTTACAGATATGAAAAAGAAAGTTCTCTATACGTTGATCGGGGGCTTCACAGCCCTTTCGCTGACTTCCTGTGGCACATTCTTCTCTATAGGAGGAGGAATTGGCGGACCGATGGCTTCATCAGGTGCAGTTTATGATGACGGTTACAATGTGGAATATGGAAGCAGTTACGGCAGGCTGTCTTATGAGGATGCCCGCCGGGAGGCATTCTTCCTTTCGGACAAGATGGCTTATGAACTCGGACTGACCGACGCACAGTATGAAGCAGTCTATGAGATAAACCTCGACTACCTTCTGAACATGCAGGGGGAAAGTTCTCTTTACGGAAGCTACTGGTCGCGACGGAACAGCGACCTGTTCTATGTGCTCAATGCCCGGCAGTATAACCATTATATAGGTGAAGACTACTTCTACCGTCCGGTCTACTGGTACAACCAGAACTACGCATACCGGGTTTATAACCGTTATACCGACCGTGATCGCTTCTACCGTTCACGTCCGGCAGACTACTTCACTTACCGTGGAGGACGCAACCAGTCTGCAGAGAGTTTTTATGCAGGGAGATTTGGCGACCGGCAGGGGCGACCGCCCATGACCAGCCGTTCCAGAACCGGCCGGGAAGTCTATCAGAACGACAGGGCATGGGATGCGCCACGGCAAGACGACCGGCACTACAGCTTCGGCAATGCAAGCCGGAACAGCACGGACGTCGCCTCAGACAGACATTCCAACCAGAGTTTCGGCGGTTCAAGGCAGCAGACGACAAGCCCGGTCTGCCAGCCCCGACAAAGCACGGTACCGACCCGTCAGCAACCGGACAGCAACAACGGTGTGTCTTTCGGCAATGCCCCCCGTCCGTCCGCGACAAGTTCTCCCATGCCTGCAGAACAGGCTCGATCCACTCAGACACGTCCCAACATGCCGAATAACTATGGCAGCTTTGGCGGTCATAGATAAACAACAGAAAATGAGGATAAAAGATATAAACCGCTCAAGGGTAGCTTCTGCAATGGTCAGAGGCTACTTTCATGCTTTCTTTTCGGGTCAGGCTGATGCCCTGTTCACCGGTAAAAAGAAGCTGGAAGCAAAAGAATACAAACAGCTGGTGATGGACAATTTAGACCGGCTCTCACACCATTTCGTTTCCGTTCTCTTCCCTATTCTCATCCGTCTGAACTATCAGAACGTCGAGGAAGTGACCGGCGACATGAGAAAACGACATTTCTCTGATTCGACCCCGACAAAGGTTCTCTTGCGTTATGCCTGCGCCAGCAAGCCGTTGTACGACCTGATAACTACCGAATATCAAAGACACATGTACGCTCTGCTTGAGGGACACCTCCAGTCAGCCGAGGCCTATTTTTCAGACTGCCCACCCTTGACCGATGAAGACAGCGTACCTGTCTCTCTTGCCATCCGTTCCCTTGTCCGTGTCCAGATGCAGGCTTATGCGGCCGGAATAACCTTGGCGGCTGCTGAAAACGGAAGACTGCGTCAGACCACCGTCTATCGACTGATGCTGTCGGGAATGGTCTCTCTTCTGCACGAAACGCCACTTACCTTCGAAGAAGAAAATCTGGAACTGATGTTCAGGAAAGCGGCTTTGAATTCCGACAACTTCGAGACACTGATGAATGAGATGAACCAGGCTTATGAAGATCTGATATAGCTTCTCCATAAGTTTCATGATAAACTCCAGATTCCCAAAGTAGGCTTTACGCACAAGACGGCATCCATCTTCATGAGAAGCCAAAGCGCATAGAGGAATGATACAGCACAAAGAACGCACTCGATCTGCAAGATGGAGTGCGTTCTTTACTCAACAAGGAAGATATACAAATGCTCATGCAACTTCTC
>ERZ773006.279-NODE-279-length-26023-cov-5.0786_pt1 | contig 26023 bp, 32 predicted proteins | sample MGYA00580843_ERZ773006 | MGnify/ENA primary metagenome ERZ773006 (study PRJEB29015, sample SAMEA2738011) | human oral metagenome | biome: human oral; feature: human-associated habitat; material: dental | place: China | collected 2052 ...
CAAATATAATTTTTGTTTACGATAATGGAAAATATGAAATAATTCCTAGAGAAAAAATTAAAGAATTTTATATGGAAACAGATGAAGGTTTTATTGTTGATTTTAAATTGATTTTAACTTTATCTAATAATGAAGACTTTATCAAATATTCAGAGATTAAAGAAAATATTTCAGGTCTAATTTTTGATAATGCTGAAACAGAAGAAGATTTTAATAATTTGAAATTAACTATAGATTTAAATGAATATTTTTATTTTAATAATTTTAAAAATAAAGAATATCCTTATAATAACCTATTAGTAAATTCAGTTCTAAATATAAAAGATAAAGAAATTACATTTAAATATGAATACGATGAATCTAACCCTGAATTTGATATTCTAAATCATGGTACAGAGAAGAAACTCATTTATACAAAAGAAGATATATCTGATTATTTAGAAGGCGCTGAAGATATTACCCTCGAGATGTTAAATGGCGTTCAATTTGAAAATAATATTATATCTATTACAGATACAGGAGATTATTATATCTTATCTTTAACAGATATAAATAGCAGATTAACAACTTCTGCATTGTTTGAAAAAGATGAATAAGAGATAAGTAAAAAAATAGTAGAAAGAGATATAGAAATGGAACTGGAAGAAAAAGAAGTATATAATAAAGAAGATTTACCAAGTAATATTGTTTTAATTTTTGAAGATGAAAGTTATGAAGAGATTCCAAGAGATAAAATAAAAAATCTTCACTTAGTTTTAGATGATGAATATGTTAAAGAGTTTAGTCTTACTTTATCTTTTGAATATCTTAATCAAGAATTTGAGTTTTTTGCTAATTGTAAAAATATAGAAAAAATCTCTATTTTAGATACAGATTTTGGAGATGAAATCTATTATTTTACTTACTTTAAAAAAGATGAATTAGTACCTTATGAACAAAATAATTTATTGGAAGATACAGATGTAAATATAAAAGATAAAGAAATAACTCTAAATTATAAATATGAAGAAACAAAGCCAGAATTTGATATTTTAAATCATGGCACAGAAAAGAAACCTATTTATACAAAAGAAGATATTTCGGATTATTTAATTTATGAATATGAAGAAGATTTTCCCCTAGAAATGTTAGACGGAGTCCAATTTGGAAATAACATTATATCCGTTACAGATACAGGTGAATATTATATTTTATCTTTAACAGATGTAAATAGTAGGTTAGCAACATCTGCACTATTTGAAAAAGATGGATATACTATAATAACGAGGTAAATTTATGGAAAATAAATTGATTAATTGGCATTTATCAGATTTAAAAGAGGTTTGTGTTGTTTATGAAAATTGTGAATTTCGAGATATGAAAAAGGAATCTATTCGTAAATTAGAATTTAAAACAAGAGGCGACAGAGCTGAAGCCTTAACACTTGTTTTAAGTTTTGAATCGATTGATGAGGAATTTGGATTTTTTGTAAATAGAAAAGATATTGCTCAAATTATTTTAACTAAAAATAATAATGAACAAGTAGGTCCATTCTTCTTAGAATATATAACGGAAAATGAAAATTGGTTAGGTGCTGATAATTTATTAGAAACAACCTTTATTAATGTTGAAGAAAAAGAAGTAACAATTTACTATAAACATAATCACCTTAAACCTTCAATTGAAGTTTTATTAAATAATGATGTTGAAGAAAAAGATGTTTATCAAATTGAAGATATTTCAAAATTCTTAAATTATCATTTTGAAAAGCCCAGCACTAAACCTCTAAATGAATTGTTGGATGGATTTTATTATCATTCTTTTGTGATTTCTGTATCTGAGACTAAAGATTATTATATCCTATCTTTAACTAATACAGTGAATCGAAAAACAACATCTGTATTATTTGAGAAATATGAAAAAGAAAATAAGGATGAATCTGAAATTATTGGGGAATATTATGATAAGGAATTAGGTGTAATTGTACCTGAAGGTCAAGATGCTGAACAAGTTTTCTTTGATAATTTAAATAAAGAATAAAAGAATAGATTAAATTCTATTCTTTTTTTGTTTTTGTTATTGATTTTTATTTGAAATTGTTATATAATTAATAAAATAATAAAAAATAGGAGTACATATAATATGTCTAAAAAAATGATAGCACTTTTTTCAACTTTAGGAGTTTTATTGGTTACAGGATTAATTCTTGTTGGGTCATATAATGGATTAGTTTCTAAAGATGAATCAGTTAAAAATGCCAATTCTAAAATTGAAATTGCTCTTCAACGTAGGGGAGATCTTGTACCTAATGTTGTTTCATCTGTAAAAGGTTATATGAAACATGAAAAAGAAATTTTTGAGAATATTGCTAATGCTCGTGCAAAAATTGGGTCTGGTAATAAATCTGAGAAAACAGAAGGAGAAACAGAATTAACATCTGCAATTTCTAGATTGCTTGTCCTAACAGAGAATTATCCTGAATTGAAAGCTGATACAAAAGTTTCAGAATTATTGGCTGAATTAGAGGGTTCAGAAAATAGATTATTTGTTGCACGTAAAGATTATAATGAAGTTGCAACTGATTATAATAAAACTATTCGTAGATTCCCAAAAAGCATTATTGCTAAATTATTTGGATTTGAAAGAGCTGAACTCATTGAAGCTGATAAAGATGCAAAAGTTGCACCAAAAGTTAATCTTGATTAATTAATATAAAAAAAGAAGGTAGAAAATGAAAAAAGAAATAAAAACCACTTTAATTGCAACTATTATAATTTTATCTAGTATGTTTGTTATTGTTTGATACAATGTTTATAAAAAGTAATAAAAAATCACAAAATTTAACAAAAAGGAGGTGAAATAAAAGCATGGATTTAACTGAAAAGGAGATAATTTATTCAACTGATGAAAGGTTTGATTTAATTAAAGAATTGTGTCATTTAAGTAAAAATCTTTACAATGCAAGTCTTTATGATGTTAGGAAATATTATTTTGAGACTAAATCATATAGGACTTGGCAGTCACAAAGACCAATTTTCACTAAAAATCACAATCCTGATTATTATGCGTTGCAATCCCATTTAGCTGGAGAAGTGCTAATGCAAGTTGGAAAACAATTTATAGGGTTTTTTAATAATAAATCTAACAAAAAGAAAAGAATCCCTAAATACAAAGATAAAAATGGTTATAACGTGGTTACTTTTCCTAAACTGACAATCTCTAAACAAATTGAATTTAACGAAAACAAACAGCTCTATATTTACACTTTATGTAAAAGAAATTATAATTTAAAAATTCAATCAACTAAGTCTAATGTAAAGATGATAAAATTTGTTTATGATGAAAATAACGATTTAATTAAATGTTTCAAGATTTATGAAGTTGAACAAACTGAATTAAAAAGAGATAATTCAAAGTATTTCTCAATAGACCCTGGTTTAAACAATATTGTGTCAATATACAATAATATTGGAATCAGACCGTTATTATACAATGGCAGACCAATCAAAAGTATCAATCAATATTACAATAAAACTAATGCGAAATTAAGGTCAGAATTACCTGTTAATGTTAGATCTTCTAGAAAGTTAAAACAATTATCATTTAAGAGAAGTAATAAAATTGATTATGAAATGCACAAAATTTCAAATCATATTATCAACCAGGCAGTGAGGAACAACATTTCAAAAATCTTTATTGGGAACAATATTGGATGGAAAAATGAAATCAATATTGGAAGAAGAAATAATCAAAATTTCGTTAATATCCCATATACCAGATTATTCAATCAATTATTATATAAGGGTTTATTAAAAGGTATTGAAGTAATTTTCACCGAAGAAAGCTATACATCTAAAGCGAGTTTCTTTGATAAAGACGAATTGCCAATTTATGGAGAGTCTGATAATCATAAATTCTCTGGTAGAAGAATTAAACGTGGATTATATAAAGATAGTAAAGGTAATTTATGGAATGCTGATTTAAATGGGGCTGCTAATATTATGCGAAAATGCTCTGACAAAGCCTATAAAAATATAAGAAAAACAAAAGAATTGATGAAAAAACCAATTCTTGTAACTTTATAAAAGTAGCACTCAATTGATAATGAGGGTGTAGAGGTACTTGCAGGTGTACCATTATGAGGAGTTAAATTTTTATTTAATGAATCTATAAAAATCAAATCACATTTGGTCACATTTGATTAACCTGTTATTGAAAATAATTTAATTTGAGGTTTTGGGATATGAAAATTAATAAAGAAATAGAATCTGATTTTGAAAAATATAAATTATATTTTGGTGAGAATAAAACATTATTAGATTATCAAGATTTTCTTAAAAAATCAAATAAGAATCATTTGGAGATGGAATTAAAAAATTTCCTTACTATTTATGGTTACGAAAATGCAAATATAAAAGTAGAATCAGATAAAATTAAAATTTTAATTAAAAATCAAGAAAATAAAGATTTAGCAATAATTACGCCTCATTGGGATAAAATTTCTATGGCATATTGTAACGTTGAAACAAAAGATATTGTTAAAATATTAGCTCATATTTGGTATTCTTTTAAAGGTGGATTTGAAAGCGCTTGTTTAACTGGAAATTGGAATTTACCTGAAAAATTTGAATCAAATAATTTATTACGTGAAATTCCTTATAAAAATAATAATTATAATGCTAATTTATTTTTATTAAGGACTCAAATAATTTCAATTTTAATATCTGAAAAATATGAAATTTTAGATAAATATATTGAAACTTTAAAGAATTTAGCAAATAATGAAAGTTATGGAAAGAAAGAATATAATAATGAATATTATTCAAAAGAATATTTAGATTCTATCCGTGCAGAGTTATATAGCAAAAGATCTATTATAAATAAACAGGTTGATTTAAGAGATTTTATTGAAGTTGAAACATATTAAAAATTAAAATTATTTATTGTGAGATTTGATATTTTAATAATAATTAAATAATCAGATTAAGGACTTAAATATGAAAACAAGAATAATTTTAACAGTGGGATGTGTTGGAAAAACATATCTAGATAAAAATTTTACAAATATTTATGATTTTGATAAACATACTTTAGATTACAAGTATGATAAGGCAGGATTTGAGCATTTGTCTAACGAGGAGTTCAAAGGTTTACCAAATCGAAAAATAAATGAAGGTTGGTTTGAACGATATATGACGGATTGGTGCAAAGTAATTGATTCAAATCAATATGATGTTGTAACGGGATGGCTTCAAGAAGATTGTCTTAATTATTTGATTGAAAAGGGATATCCTATAGAAGTTGTAGTTGTTAATATTGGAGATAACGAATCTATTTATAAAGAACGTAGTAAACTTAGGGGAAACAGTGAGCAATATTGGACAAACTTGAGGTACTATTACGATAAAACACTTGAATTATATAAAAACAGAAAAGATATTAAAGTTATAATTTTCGATAAACCTTACTATTTAAGCGAATATCTCACTTTTTCAGGTGTTATTTTAAAACAAACAAATAGATATGGAGATACTTATGTTCATAAAGTTGCTGAAAAGATAGGTATTGCTTTTAGAACAGAGTATTTATCATTATCTGAAGTGTTTGTTCCTTTTTATACTCAACTTGTTTTGACTGCTTTATCTTTAAATATTGAAATTACAGACGAAATGGTTCACGATGCTTGGTCAGTTGCAATTTATAATAAGGATGATACTGATTTTCATCTTTCAATGCTTCCATTTAATAATTTAAGTAAAGAAATTCAAGATTTAGATAATCCTTATACTGAAAAATTGAATGAAGTGTTATCTTATTTCAAGGGGTTACGAAATCTAATAGAGGTTTCCAATGTCAATAAATAAACCTTGGAACCGTCATAAACTAACACAAATGCTTTATCATGCGTTTATCGGTTCTTTAGCAGATAATGCAATTGAAATAGGTTGGGTATTATGTTTTAGTTTATTAGCAGATAAAAGTCTTGTAGAAAGAATAACTGTCCTATTTGGGGTAAATGACGCTTTCTGGGTAATTTTATCATCAACTTATTACACTGCTAGAACTTCTATGACTGCAACTTTACCTAAATTGATTGAAAAACAAGGTCTAAACATAGAGTCTAAAGTAGTTAAAAATCACATATATCTATTCTATCTTATGCTATTACCATCAGCTATTGGTGGTTTTATGTTTCTTCCTAAACTACTACTCATTTTAGGTGTATCTCCAACAGATTTACCATTTTATATACCTTATTTTCAACTTTCAATTATTTCAATTTTTATAGCAGCACCTTGGTCAATATTTATACCATCATATCTCAGAACAAGAGGTAGAAGTAAAGAAGCAACAGTATTAGACCATAGTGTTGCATGGTCCATGTTAATTGGTATTTTCTTCACAACCCACATTTTGCATTTAGGGGTAAATACTGCGTTAATAGTAAATATTATCACTAATGCTATACCTCTTTATTGGTTCTTATGGAAGAAACCAATACCTAAATTCTTTTCTAAAGGGTTTGAATTTTCTTGGAATGAAATAAAGACCTATTGGAAAATTGTAAAATGGGAACTTATTAGAAGACTTGCTCCAAGAGTTTCAGCTATTATAGGAGTTGGGCTCACCATCACAATCAATCCAATTTATGCAGGTATTAAATACTGGATTTCCAATCTGATGATGTTGCCAGAGGGATGGATAGATTCTATGGCTGGTCTTTTAAATAGTCATGTCTCTAGAAATGTAGGTTTAAATGAATCAATTCCATATAAAGATAATAAATTTGTCTTTTGGAAAGCATCTATTGGAGCTATTATTTCTATAGGTTTGATTTATGCAATTGCTTATTTTGGGTTATTTTGGTTACCAGAATCTATTTATCAAGGAATTATAACTCCAATTATCTGGATATTATTGCCTATTGAAATTTTAACGAAATTACGTTACTATATGTGGCTAGCTATTAGTCGTTCATACCGGCATGATTTAAACGGGGTAGCACAAATGATTTATGCAATACCTACAGCAATATTAACACCTGTACTACTTTGGTTATTCTTACATCAACTACAATTGAGTTTTGAATCAATTTTTGCAGTAGGAGCGATTGTTGGTAGTATTCAATGGGTAGGCACTGAAATTTATTTTAAATATAAATTAAAAGCTTAAAAACTTTTATTTTTTCTTTCTTATAAGGTAAAATAAAAACAAAAGGTAAAAAAAATGAAAAAGCTAATATTGTTACTCTTAATTCCATTTTTCTTTATAACTGGAAATATTGTTCAAGCAGAAACAACAATACCAGATAGACCTATAAATGGAATATATGACCCAAATCATTATTTGTCTGAAGATACAAGTGCTGAATTGGCAAAAGCAAATACAAATTCAGATACTCAAATAGGAGTTTATATTGTTGATACATTGGATGGGAAATCAATAGAAGAACAAGCAAATGAAGTTGCAAGATCTTGGAAAATTGGTTTTTCTGATTCAAATAAAGGTGCATTAATTGCTATTGCTATTAATGATAGAAAATTTAGAATTGAGACATCTAATGAATTGAATACAACTCTTACTGATTCTAAAGCTAAATCAATTTTAGATAATGTTAAACCTGAAATGCGTTCAAAGAATTATAATTTAGCAGTTCAAAAAATTATATCTGAAATAAAAACAATATCTTCAGAAGATTCAGTTTCACAAACTCAAACTAATAAATCTGGGGGACTTGAAGGTGCATTTGAGAATATATTTGGAGTAGAATTAAAAGATGGTCCTGGAATTGAAGGTTTACCTAAAAAACTATTTTCAATAATAGTTCTCTTACTTCTTCCAATTACTTTTATACTTTTTTCTCTTACATTATTATTGAAATTGGTTGTAGGTGTCTTTGACTCTGGAATTGGAAATTCTTATGGATCTAAAGGCCATTCATCAGGCTCCTATTCATCTGGATCTTCATATTTTGGAGGCTATTCGTCAGGTTCTTCATATTCAAGTGGTGATTCTTCATCAAGCTCAAGTAGTTCAAGTTCAAGTGGTTGGAGTGGAGGAGGCTTTGATGGTGGTGGAGCATCTGGAGGTTGGTAATTAAATATTTATTATAATAATTTTTTGATTAGTTTTTAAGCTTAAGTTATAAATCTAAAAAGATAAAATAAATAAAAAAGATAGTAATTAAACTATCTTTTTTTAGGTAAAATATAATAAAGTTTACAAATTAAAAATAAAATGTTATAATTAATATAAATAAAAATGGAGGTCTACACAATATGTTATTTGATTTAAAAGATGATAAAGTTTTAAAAATTCAACCAATTTATACAGATTCTTATTATGAAGAAGGATGGTGTGAGACCTGTGGCGGGGAATGGGTTGACGGTGAAATTGAAATTAATATTGAATTTGAAACTCATGAAACCTATAAATATGTAAGATCTGAAGAACCAAGTGATAAAAGAAATTCTATTTGTACTTTAATTGATTATTTATTTACTAATTTAAATGAATTTAATAATATGAGTACTGAAGAGTTTATTGAAAAATTAACCTTGCATTTAGATAAAGCTTATGGTTTTATCTACGAAGATGAAGAATAATAATATTAAATTTTATATAATTTGATATTTAAAATAAAAAAAGGAGGAAGTCCTTATGCTTAATTTTATGACTGCTTTGAGTCCGAAAGATATATTGAATTTAATTTTAGTATTTCTTTTTTGGCTTGCTCCAACTTTTTACGGAATAGGGTCTTTAATTTATTTTGTTAGAAGCTATAATAATAGAATTAAAAAACAAAATAAAAAGACCTCTATAATACTTTTGTTTTTAAATTTCTTTAATTGTCTTTGGGGATGGATGTCTCTATTCCTATTCTTAATGCTTCTATGGGGTTCTCATTTAGATGAAATATTTGTTTGGTTTGGTTTGATTGTCCAAGGTTTCTTTATTTATGTAATTCCATTTATTAATTTAATTTTATTTATTTTAAAAAATAAACAAAATAATGAAGTAAAATCTGAATATGGAAATGTAATTTAATAGATAGAATAAGGAGTTTTTATGTCCAGTAGAAAAAATCTAAATAAATTAAATAAAAATTTAAATCAAGAAGATTTAACTCCAATATATTACAAAGAAAACAGGTGGGAAAAGAAAAGAAAAGGAAAAGAAAGAGATATTAAGAAATTATCTTTTTCTAAAAATGTTAATCCAGTAAAAGATATTTATAAAATCTACAATTCAGATAATTTGAAAAATAAATCCAATCCAAATGATAGAAAATATATTGTTAGTTTTAGTCATGAGGAAAATTTACCTTTAATATATTCTGAAAAATATAGTAAATTTTCAAATAAAGAGCTAATAGAAGAATTTGGTAAAGGGAATTATTTCAATAAATCCTTATCAGAATTAGCTAAAAGAGATGAAGTTTCTAACCTACAAGAATTTAATTGGCTTCCAAAAAATAAAATTCGTTTACAACTAAATAAAAATAATAGATTACATGGAGCTGTAACTTATAAACATTATTATGTCTATATTGTAAAATTTAATTATTTGAATCAATATTCATTCCGTACACCTTACAAATTAAATAACATTAAAAATTCTTATTCATTAGATGATTTAATTGAATTATTGGAAACAGTAATACCTTCAAGGTATTTGGTTAATTTTATTGAAAAACAGAAATCTTATATAAATAAATATAATTTAAATAAAGATTTTAAACCTTCAAAAAGAATTAAATATTGGAAAGAAAAAGAAGATAGTTGGCTAGAAGAAAAACATTTCTATTCAGGTATGAGGAAATGCTCTACTGGTAGAAATTATGTTAGAAATGAATTGAAAAAGATTAAAGATGAATTTAATCGTTATTTGAATGAATATCCATTTGATTATGCCTTCAATAAAAGAAATGGATATATCCCAAAAGGTGTAATTAATTGTCCTTATGGTTGTTGTGAAAGTATTGATTTCTTAGATCGTAATGATTTATTTAATTATAGAATGGCACCTTTAACAGACTTTGATTTAGACTATTTCTTCTATTTTAATTTTAATTTGACAGAGAATACTATTTTATCTAATAGTAATGATAGAGATTATAGAGAATTTGAATATGAATATTAAAATAATTTATTTTTTGATTTTATTAATATTAACTTTTTATTTTGCCTTTATTTCTTTAGGGTCTTTTAACCTACTAAGAAGAAAATCAAATTATAAAGAAAAATTAGATTTAATTAAAATAACTGTTAAATTAGATATTTACCATTTGATTTTTAATTTAATTACTAATATTATTTTTATTAATTTATTTATTCAAAATTCAATTATAAATAAATCTATATTTTATATCTATTTATTGTTTAATCTCCTACTTGCATTAAACATTATAATTTATTTATTCATAAAAAAAGAAATAAAAAAGAGACCTTTAATTTAGGTCTCTTTTATTCGTTTATTTCAACATAGTCAATACTTGAAAATAAATCAATTAAATCTCCAATAAATGAGCTTTCATTTAAATTTCTAAGTGCAGATACAAATTCTTGTTTATTAATTAAATTTATAAACTCTGCTTCAAATATAAAATTTTCTTCATCTAAATCAAAAAATGCTATTGATTTTAATTTTCCTTTGAAATCTATTTCTTTTAATTCCATTACAGGTAAATAATTTCTAGATGTACTATTATCTGAGTAGGTAAATTCAATTAAATATTCTTCCATTAAAACTCCAATCTTAAATATCTTTTATTTTATTTAATTCATCCAAAAATTCTTTTAATGAACAATTATCAGGTAATAACCTTATAGCTAACCATAATTCTTTATGTTTAAAAGAATTGCTAAAAATAATTCTTTTTATATAAATATTTTTTTTGGTTAGAAATGTTATAGATTTGATTTTATTGGGATTTTTAATTTTAGAGAAAAGATAATTTTTTAAATCTCTTATGCAGAATTGATTAATGGTTTTTTCTCCATTTTTATAATCAATTTCTATGTTATATATGCTATCCATTTTTTATCCTTTTATTTTTATTTTAACATTTTATTTTTAAAATATCAAATGTTTATATATTTAGATATAAAAAAGAAAAAATTAAACTCTTATTTTTTCGTAGATGTAATTTTTAACCATAATACGTACTATCTATCGACTATGAAAAACAACATTTTTCTATTTTTTGTATAATTCATCATAAATACGAAATCTTACATCTACGTGAAATCTACAGATAAAAAATATTTCTATTTGGCTATTGACAGAGATTAAATTTTAGTGTATAATATAAATATAAAGAAAAAACGAAGGGGAAAAGAAATGCTATTAAAAACAAAATTCATGAGCTTGTTAAATAATGCAGTAAAGAAATCTTATGTTGTTTATTTTCAATCAGAAGGTAGAAAATTTTTATTTACTAAAGAAATTCTATTTGAAATTAAATCAAATAAAGTAGAAAGTTTAATTGAAGAATTTTTTGAAATTGAGGATTTAAATCAAGAAAATATTATTTATAAATCCAATAATTTATATTCATTTGATTCTTATTCTATTGAAAAATTAAAAGATTTAGTTTCAATTTATCTAGAATCTGAAATTTCTAATGAAGAATTGAAAACAGAAGACCTAATGAAAGAAAAATTAAAATTAAGAAAATATAAAGATGAAAATAATAACTTTTCTGTGGTTCAAATTAAATTTGTAGATATTTTCTCAAAGAAATCAAATCCTGAATATAAATTAATGGCTGAAAATTTTAAAGGTAAATTTCTTACAAAAGGTTTATTTATCAAAGATGATTCAGTTGAAGTTTATGTCTCACCATATTTATTATAATTTTAAAGGAGTTTAAAAATGCTATCAACAATTAAAGAAAGAATTAAAACTTTAGAAGGTATTAGTAATTATTTAAAAGAAATCCAAGATAAAGAATTTAAAAATAAAAATATTGAAGAATTTATTACTTTATTAGCTGAAGTTGCATCTAATAAAGAAGAATTAAATTTACTTAAAAATTTAATGGGTAACAAAATTAATGAATTGGATTTTGGAGATAAATTTCCTAAAGAATTGGAAGAACTTTATTTCCCTGCAATGGAATCTATGAAAGACGATACTTATCAATTTAATGTTAAAAATGTGGATAAATACTTAACATTGTTTATTAAAATTAATAGATCTAATAAAATTATTGAATTAATCTCATCTTATTAAAGGCAATATAACAGATTGCCTTTTTTTGTTTTTTATGTTATAATTAAAAGAAAAAGGTGAAATTATGGAACTTAGTAAAGAATATAAAAGTACAATTAATGATTTACTTGTATTAGAAAGTAAAATTCATGAAGATGAAAGAGGTTATTTTTTAGAGAATTGGAGAAAAGTTGATCTAATTGATAATGGTGTACCTGAATCCTTCTTTAATGATAAATTACAAAATAATGTATCAGTTTCAAAAAAAGGAACAATTAGAGGTATGCACTGTCAAGGATGGGCTAAATTAATGACAGTTGCTTATGGTACTTTTAGAATGTGTTTTGTTGATTTAAGAAAAAATTCAACAACTTATAAAAATGTATTTATGCTTGATGTTAAACCTGGTATGGCAATTTATGTTCCTGCTGGTGTATCTAATGGAGTACAAGCTTTAACTGATAATGGTATTTTAAATTATATTGTTACTGATTATTTTAATAAGGATGAAAAATATTTAGGTATTATGCCTATTGATGAAGATTTAAACTTACCTTGGGATAAAACAATTGATTATATTATTTCAGATAAAGATAAAAGTAATTTGTCTTATAAAGAAATTTTAGGTAAATAATATGAAAGTAGCATTAATAGGATATACAGGTTCAGTAGGAAAAGAAATTTATAATTTGTTAGATAAAGATAAAAATAAAGTTTATACATTTAATAGAAAAAATATTTTAACTATTTTAAATGAGGAATATGATACTGTTATTTGTTCAGCTCCTACATCTCAAAAATTAAAAGTTAATTTGAGTTTAATTGATTATGAATCTGATTTAAATAATCTTTGTGAAATGATTAAACAAGTAAAAGCTAAAAATTTTATTCTTGTTTCTTCTCAATCTATATTATTTGAAAAAAATAAATATTCTGATTTGCAAAATAAAGTTTTAAAGGCAGTTTCCGAATTTCAACCTAATAATACTATTTATTTAATGGACACTCTTTATGGAGAAAATCTCAAAAAAGGTTTTATTTATGATGTGCTTAATAAAGAATGGCCAATTATTAAAAAAGAGGTCTTGTATAAATATCCCGAATTAAATAATTGTTATAAACCTATAGAAAATTCTGATTTCTACCAACAAATAAAATCTTTACCTGATGATTTGTTAAATAAATTAGGTTACATTGAGAACATTTATCAAAATGATAAAATCTTTCAAACAACCTATATTTATTATTTAGCATTAAATATTGTTTCCAATTTAGATAAATCATTTGGTCTTATTTCTAAAATTAAGGAAACAGAAAGCTTTAAAGGTTCAGAAATTAAAAATATTTATTATAATCCTAACAATACAATATTAAGTAAATATTTCTCTAATTCTAAACAAAAATTTAAAAAGAGGTCTCATGAAAAGAATATACTATAATGATAAAGGTTTTCAATTAGGTAATTTATTATATTTATTATTGAAAGCTCATAGTGATAGAAGAAAGAATATTGATTCTTATGTTTTAAGGACTGGTTATTATAAATTTGCAGGGATTTTCTTTCCTAAAACATCTGAATTATTTTCAAAAGCAAATAGATTAGTTATTGAACAACCTGGTTATTTTCAAATTTCTAATAAGGATTTTTCTTCTGAAGATTTAGATTCTTTTTGTAAAACTTATTTATTAAATGAAGTTGAAGAACAATCTAAAGTTTTTGAAAATAAAAATATAACTATTGCAATTAGAAGAACTGATTTTCTAGCAGAATCAAGAGTAAAAGCATATTGGTATAATTCAATTAAATATATAGAAGATACTTTAAATATAATTAAGGGAAAAGAAAAAAATAATTTTGATAATTTGTCTATAAGAATAACATCAGATGACCCTGAATGGTGTGAAACTATTCTATCTGAACATTTGAAAAATAATTTTAATTTAAATAATATTACTGTAGAAAAACAAGATATAAAAAATAATTTCTTGCAGTTATTTTCATGTGATAAGTATTTTATTTGTCCAAATTCAACTTATGCTTATTGGGTAGGTTATTTATTGAGATTAAGTAAACCCGAAGTGAAAACTTTTGTACCTGATTTTAATACAACCTTAATTGAAAATGGGAAACAAATAGCTGACACTAGAAATTGGAATATAATTAAAGTTGAACATTTTTAATCTCCATTTTAATAACAGATTTGATATTTTTTGAAATGGAGGTAAAAGAATGAGTTTACAAGATTTATATAAAAAAGTTTATTTTTATATGGGTTTAGGGATATTAATTAGTTCTATCACTGGGATTACATTAGTAAATATTCTTCCTAAATCTATTATTTTTTCTAAAATATTTATATTAGTTTCATTAATATTGTCTATAATTTCAATATTTATTATATTCAAAAATAACAGGTTAAATCAAGTTAGTTATCTTATTTTTGCTTTAATAAATGGATTATTATACACAAATATTTTTGTTTCTAAGATGTTTATACCTGCTTTTATTGTTTCTTCAATAGCTTTAATATTATTAACTATTGTGGGTTCTATAATAAAAGTAGATTTAAGTAAATGGGGTAAAATTGGAATTTATTTATTAATTGGTCTTATATTATTATCTTTAGTTAAAGTAATCTTTCATTTAACAATTTTATCAATGTTAATTTCTATGTTATCTTTATTTGTTTTTGGATTTTATATAATATACGATTCACAAAATATAAAGAAAACATATAATCAATTTCATGGTAATGTTCCTGAATCTATAGTTTTAATGTTATCAATTAATATTTACATTACATTCATGAATTTATTTTCAACTATTACAGATTTATTAGATAATTAAACGAGGTAAATAAAATGGCAAAATATCATGTAAAGAAAGATGGTACACCTGGGGTATGTCATGCACAAGAAGGTAATTGTCCTTTAGGAGATTCAAGTCAACATTTTTCAAGTAAAGAAGAAGCACAAGATTACGCTGATAAAGTAAATGAAAACAATGCTAATAATGTTACTGAAAAACCTAAAAAAGAAATTAAATCCATTCAAATTCCAAATATGAATCAAGAGGAAGTTCAAGATGAAATAGATTACCATTTGAATAGAGAAGAAGGTAGACAATATGAATCTTTAGCTTTTTATACTCATGAAATACTTAACGACAAATCCATGTTAGGCAATGAAGATAATGAATTTATTAATACTTTGAGAAAAGAATTTGGAGATAAAACAAATAAGATTATTCAGCCTGAAAGAAGTTTTGAAGATACTGTCTCCCAAGTTTTATTTGATAAAGGTTTACGTTATGCTTATGAATATGATTATAAGAATAAAGAAGAAAGAGATGAATATATTAATTCTATAAAAAGCGAATTTAAACCTAAATTTGAAATTAATGGTGAAAAATTTTATGTTAGTTATGCTGAGGGTAAAGGAAATTTCTTTGACAGATTAAATAAAATTGCAATAGATAAATATAGAGAAAAATAAAGGGTTTTAATTATAAAATCCTTTTTCTTTGTAATAATTTTAATCTGATAATTCAAAAAAATAAAAATTTACTTTTTCCCTTTTGTAGATGTAATTTTTAACCATAATACGTACTATCTATCAACCACGAAAATCACTGATTTTGTAATTTATGTATAATTCATCATAAATACGAAATCTAACGTCTACGTACAATCTATAGACAAAAATATTTTTATTTAATTGTTGACAGATTAAAAGTAAAATTGTATAATTTAAACGTAAATATAAGAATTATTTCTTGATATTTAAATAAAAAATGCGAGGAAAAAATAATGGCAGGTAAATTTCATATTGGAAAAAGAGGGACACCATCTGTATGTAAAGCAAAAGGTTCATGCCCATTAGGAGGAGAAGAAATTCACGGTGAATCTAGAGAAGAAGTTCAAGCAATTTTAGATAGTTATTATGAAACAGAAAAAGCTATTTCAAATAATGAAGTTGTAAATTCTGGTGAAACAAGAACAGAAATTTCAGGTCAATTGAAAGCAGTAAAAGAAAGAATGAAATCAATTGAATCTGATTATAAAGAAAAAGATTCATTCAATAAAAAATACTATGAATATAGGGATAATTATTCTGATGAAGCAATAAAACAAGAGAAAGAAATCTTGGATAATAATTCTAAATTATCAGAGAATTATGAAAAATTGCAAGAAGATTATTTAAAACAAAAAACAGAACAAAATGAAATTATGCAGAAATATAGAACTGATAAAAATAATTTCATGAAAGAACATAAGGAAAATTACAATAAAGAGGTAAATAAGTTAATTCAATCTAGTCATTTCTATAAAGAAGGTAGAATTAAATTTACTGAATATGCAAAGAATAAGATTATTGTTAATGATATCCAAAAGAATGAATGGAATGAATATAATCGTATTAAAGATGGAATTAAAGAATTAGATAATAATTTGTCAAACCTATCAAATCATTATGATGAAACTCATTTCCCTATTGAACATAATAAAGAATTGAAAGCACCTAAGAGACCTTTATCAGAAAATGAATATAATGAACGTTTAAATAAATACAAAGACGTTACAAATGTTTTATCAAAAGGTCCTGAGGATTTAGAATCATTGAGATCCGAATATAATAGGCTCAATGAAACAAAAGAGAATCTTGAACAAAAATATAAAGAAGTAAACTTTAAAGATAAAACAGGTTATGATTATAATGATTTATCATCAGTTAAACTTACTAAATCAACTGAAACAACTAGAAGTGAAACATCTGATAAAATTAGAGTAGATGAAAATGGTAATTATACTAATGTATTTACATCTGAAAATGAAAGAGTTTTAGGTTACAATAAAGAAAGTAATAGATTAACAGTTGAAGATATTAATACTGGAGCTCAAAAAGAAGTTTCATTACAAACTAATTGGAATTGGAGACAAGGTACTGCAGCTTCATCATTAAATAAATTACCTGAAATTAAAGTCGCTGAAAACTCTACTAACGGTAAATTAATTGATAGTGTTACCTTTGTTAAATTGACTTACGATTCATCAGATTAAAAAAAAGAAATCCTTAATTGGATTTCTTTCTTTATTGTAATTATTGTATATTTATGTTATAATTAAATATAAATTAGGAGGTGAAAAATGAAAGAAAAAATTGAATTATATAAAAATTGGATAAATAGTAAAACTGCTAAAATCTTTTTTGTTATTGTTGCTATTATAAATTCAAAAATTATTTTTTGCAGTTTAGCATCTATGGTTGAAGATAATAAATTACCTATTATATTATTATTTTTATTTGTTGTAATTTGTAATTTATTTTGCTTATGGAATCCTAAGAATAAAATCTTAAATAAAAATGAATATTTAACATTTGTAACAATTACATTGATAATGTTTTTAGTTATTCTAATTGGATGTTTTTTCTTATTTTTGATTTAATTTATTAACAAATATAGAAAAAATTAAATTTAAACATAGACTGAGGTAGAAAATGATAAATGAAGATATAAAAAGTTTATATTCAGTAAACGGTAAAATTTTTGAAACCTATAAAGAAGCTGAAATTTACAAGAAAAGTTTATTGGATAGAAATTTATCTAAAATAGAAAACGAATTAAAAGAATTAGATAATAAAGATATTTTGAGTTTGGATTTATTTAACAATAAAGAATTATATTCTTATGAGCTTGAAGATTTTTATTTCGATTTCGGGTTCAGGATTATTTTAGATAATTATAATGAAGATAATAATGAATTAATAGTTACTGTTAATAAAAGAGATTCAGATGATGATTTTAGATCTAGTTACAATAACTTAACTTTTAAAAGTACAAAAGAATTAGTAGATTATATTTACCTTATTCATAATGAATTTGAAGGTATTGATAATAAAATAGAACAAATATCTGATGATTTAAAAGAAATAGGAAATAAATATTTAAAAAACAAAAAATAAAAGAAACCATTATTTGGTTTCTTTTTTATTAGTTATTTGAAGATTTAGATTTTAATTTTTCTCTTTTAATTGGACGAATAATATTTGTTGGTGTTAAATCATCCAATTCAAACCATAAGTAATCCATGTCACTTTCAGGTTTATCCTCAAAAATAATATTTAAAATTTTAATAAAGTTATTTTTATTATTAAAGATTTTAATGTTTTTAACAATATTGTCTAATTCTTCTATTGTTAATTCTTTGAGCTGGTAATCTTCAATAACTTTATTATACAAATAATCAATATAATCTTCTACTGGAGATTCTTTATATTTCATCATGTAAAGAATATCTTCTTCTTTAATGATAGATGAAGGTGTATCTGATTGGTTAACTTCATCAATTCGTTCCCTGTAATTATTTAGGTAATCTTGATAAACATCTTCAGAAATTCCAACTTTTTCAATAAGTTTTCTATTAGTGTTAAGTAAGTAGGATTTATCCCTTACATTTTGAGGTAATAATGAAATATACCTTTCTAGTGCAGCAAATGAAATTGATGTGTTTTCACTTTGAATGTCTTTTAATTCATTGTATAATTGTTCAACTTCATTTTCATCAAAATAACAAACTTGTTTCTCTTTTAGAATTTGTTCTGCTAATAATAATTCATTAAATTTATTATAATCATTATTTTCTGCACCAAAACAAAGTTCTGCTAAATAATTTTTAAGACTTTTATCAAAAGTAATATTTTCTTTATAGAATTTCAATGCTTTTAACAGTAAATCAATTCGATTTAAATGTAAGAAAAACTCTTTTACAGAGAAAATTGTACTTTTAACCCTATCTTCAATAGGTTTACTTCTATCTTTAATTGGCTCAATAATTGTTAAATATGATTCAACAAATAAGTCTTGGTAAAATTCATCTAACTCTTCTGTTGTAGCTTCGTTCATTGATTTGGAGCTATAATCTGACCATAATGAACCAATTAAACCTAAGTTTTTCTTTAATCCTGTACTTGAACTGTATCTTTCATTAATTGCTTCTGTAAATTCTTGCCAAAATTGTGAGTCTGGATGATTGGAGTTCATATAACAAGAATTACTTACATTATTAATTGTTATATCTGGAAATGCTCTAGCAAGTTCTGTTGTAGTTGCTACCCTGTTCTCTGTATTTAAATAAAACTCATGTAATAATGGATAATTCTCTTTATATAAATTTTCTAATTCTCTTATTTCTGATTTTAATTCTTCAGGTGTTTTATCTTTTCTTAATTTACCTGATTCGTAAAGTTCATCAATAAAAGTTTCAATATTTTTATCACTTCTATTTGAATTAATTGTAAATGTTGTCATTACTACATTCTCAGGGCAAATAATACCACCTCTTGAAGCAGGTATAATATGGTCAATAGAACCTTTATATTCTCCAGTTTCATTATTGTATAATTCTTCCCCTGTATAGAAACAAACACCTTTTTGCCTCCCTAACACTAAACCTTCTGTAGATATAATACCACGCATACCAGGTTGACTGCTATATCTATCTGTAATTCCCCTCATAAATTTAGTGTCAGACTGATTTGCACTGTTCCTATATCTACTTAAACTAGGCCTCCAATAATCTGGTGCTTTAACTGTATTAATTAAATCTTTTAAATTCTTATTGTTCGTCATGAAGACTCCTTCTTTTTTAAATTTATTAATTATATTATATAATATTTATTTATACAAGTCAAATTTTTTTGAAGTATTTAATAAAAAAGTATTGACAAATAAAAAACAATATGATACAATTGGTTTGTAAATAAAAAAAGAAGAAGGTACAATAACATGAAAATTATTGGAGAATATAAAACTGCACTAGGAACAAAAACAACATATTCTTATTATGCTGACGATATTTTTGAGGCAGAAGAACGTGGAAAAGAAGTTGCTAAAACTTTCGGTTGGCAACTACTAACCTGGGCATAAAAGAAAGGATTATTAAATATGGAAAATAAAGATATTCGTAAGCTTGTATCAATTAAGAAGATTGATAAACTGAAAGAAATTGAAGGGGCTGATTTAATTGAACTTGCTATTATTGGTGGCTGGCAATCTGTTGTAATGAAGGGCCAATTTGAACCTAATGAAGAAGTTATTTACTTTGAGATTGATTCATTCTTGCCTGATACAGTAGAACAATTTAAGTTCCTAACTGATAAAAGTTCTAAAGAGGTCATTTCTCCTGCTGGTACACCTGTAAAAGGACACGTTTTGAAAACAATTCGATTACGTGGTGAACTATCTCAAGGTCTTGTACAAAAAATTAATATTTTTGAAGGTCTTTCTGATTTACTTGAAAAGTCTGAAAATAAAACAGAAACTGCTGCTCAATACTTTAAAGATCTCGGTGTATTCAAGTATGAAAAACCCCTACCTCTTGATGGAGATATTATTGGACAATATCCATCTTTTACAATTAAAACTGATTCTGAACGAGTACAAAATCTAAGTGATGAAATTCTACAAGACTTGTCAAAAGATTTAACCTGGAAAGGTACAGAAAAAATTGATGGCACATCATCTACTTGGTGGAAAGATGAAGAAGGTAAAATTCATGTAGCAAGTCGTAATTATGAAATTCAAATTAAACCAAATAGTGTTTATTCTAAAATTATTGTTGATTACGGACTTGATACAATTCTTAAACCTGGAGACATTCTAAAAGGTGAAATTGCCGGTGAAGGTATTCAAGGTAACCCATTAAAAATTCAAGGTAAGAAATTGTTTATTTTTGATTGGGAAAGTGAAAATGAATTTCCAAAAGAATTGGAAGAATATAAGGCACCTGTTTATAATTTTGAATTTCCTAAGACAGTAGAAGAAGCATTGGAACAAGTTAATGGATTGAAATCACTTGTAAATCCTAATGTTCAAGCTGAAGGTATTGTTTGGTGGAATGAAGAAGGTAAAGCTTTTAAAGAACTTGATTATCGTCCAAACTTTAAAGCAATTAACAATAAATTCCTATTGAAAAATGGGTAAAATAGAAACAAAAAGGATTTTTAATAATCCTTTTTTAATTATTTGAAAATAAATTAAAGAGAGAAGAATAAAAATGAAATTCCATCTTAACGGTAATATTAAAAATGCTAAATACTGTTTAATTTACAGACGTAATGGGTATTATGATTTTGTACCTGAATTTTTATGGCGTAATGGTAAAGTTGGGCCACTGAATGAATATAATGAAAAGTATAATACAATTATTTATTGGTGGAATTTAAATGAAGACTGGAGAACAGTTATAAATAAAAATAATGAAACATTAAATGATAAAATTTTTAAAATGATTCAATATAATTTTAAAGAAACTAATTGGTATATAACTTGTTTTAATGAAAATCCATCAAATTTAACAGAAGATGAATTATTAGATTTTATTGATGAATGTTGTAAAAATGGAGAAAATCATATAACTGAAGACTTACGAGGTGGATATAAGCTCAAATTATATATTAATGATTTTATTAATAAATATCCTAATAATTTAGAAATAGAAAACAATAGTATATCTAAATCAATAAATTATAAAGGTCAATACTTTATTGGTAATAAAAAATATATTGGTAGTAGATACTTTTTAATTAAAACAAAAAAGTGTTTCATCTTAAATGATTTTTCAGGAAATTCAGAAAGTTTGTCAGATAAAAGAATTTATTTTGAAATGGGTAAAATTGAAATACCTGAAAAAATAAAGAAGTGTTTTACTAAGGAAAAATTAAACAATTTAAATTTAATATATTTTGATGAAATACCTGAATTAAGAGGCAATAAAGATTTAGAATTTCTTTTAATGAATAAAATTGTAAGAAGTAACAAGTCAGAAATTTTGGAAATAGAAGATCTTGATGATTTTGATTATTTAATAAATGGAGTTTTTAATGAAAAACTAATTTACAAGGAAACAATAGAAATTAAACCAGAATATAGGATTGTTGAAAGTGAAGATTATTATATAGGTTATAATAGAATAATTGAAAAAGGTATCAGTGGAGAACAAGTTAAAGTTCATAAATTTAACTTTGAAAATGAAGAATACGAATTAATAGAAGATAATATAACTAAAGAACCTGAAGATAAAGTTAAATTGAAAGGACTAAATTTAAAATTTTATCAGGATTTAGAAATTGAAATAGATTTAAAAACAATTTTAAATTTGCATGATAAAAATTATTATAATCTAAATTTTATAATTGGAAATATATTAAATACTGATTTAACAAATATAAAACTTTATCAAGTTAAGAATTATTATAATAAAGAGAAAACAATTGAAGCTTTATCTTTCTTTAAATTGGATGTTACTGTATTGAATAAAGAACAAACAGTTAATTTATTTTACTCTCTAATTAATGAAATTAAAGATATTTCTCAAGATCTTTATTTATATTGTAATAATAAGGGTGTTTATATAGAATTTAATCAATATGTTAATAAAAATGAATATTATAACAGGTTAAAAGGTGTAGATGTTACTAAAACATCTTTAAATAATTATTATAGAGATTTTATTCAACCTTGGAAAAATTCAGATGAATATAAAGAAATAAAGGAAACAATTGAATATAAAAAAGACTATAAAGATTATTACTCAATAGATGCTCCTGAACCACCAAAAAATAAAAGTAAGAATGTTTATTTTTATAATTACTTAGAGGAACAAACAGGATTAAATGTCATAAAAATAGGTAGAACAAATAATCAGTCTAATAGAGTATCTCTTTATAAAAGAACAGGTTTGGAAGGTCAAGGGAAGAACACTGCTTATTTAATGGATTATAGTTACACCCCATTAACAGGTGATGAAGAAATAGATAAATGGATTCTATATTGTCATGAGGATTTATTGAAATATTTTTGTAAATTGCGTTGCTGTGAAACCCTAGATGATTTTAAAACTTATCTAAGTAATAATGGTAAAACAAAGGAAGTAAATGAACATATAATTGAATTATTATCTAAAAATTTAGATTTAAATCAGTTAAATAAACTGGAACATAGAAAAGATGAATCAAATGGTAAACCTAAATTAGGCGAAGAATATTATGAAATTTTAACTGATGTTGAAGCTCTTAAATCTATAATTAATGATTTTAAAACTTTAATGGAAGATATTACACCTAAGGATTTATTGAAATTGAGATCTATATCTGAATTAAAGTCTTATATAAATAGTAAAACTTTTAATGGGGAAATGAAATTAAAAGAAGAGGATTTTATAGCAAAAGTAGAAGAGATATTAAGTAATGAATAAAGAAAAAGAATATATAGTTTATTTAATAAGGCATAAAAATATAAATGAATATACAAAAATAGGATATACAGGAGATTTAAACAAAAGAATTAAATCATTACAAACTGCATCTCCTACTGGTATTGAAGTAATAAGAACCTATACTTTCACAAAAAGAAGAGCTGAACAAGTAGAACAAGGTCTTCATAGAAAATTTAATTTTAAACACTCTCATTTAGAATGGTTTAAATTAACAGATGAAGATATTAAATTTATTGATGAATTTGTAGAAAAAATAAAAAATAAATAAAAAAAAGAAAACCTATAAAGTTTTCTTTTTTATATAATTTTAAATGCTTGTAGAATTGGCATAACAATACCTACAACAGTCATAATTAACATTACAATAGTCATAAATTTAGTTGCCACCCTCATGAAAGTTAAAGGTTTCTTTTGATTATTATCTTTTATCAATTTTTCTCTCCTAAATAAATAATTTATATTATTTATATTTTACCTTATTTTAAACAAAAAATATTGACAGGTTTAAATTTTTAGTGTATAATTTAAATATAAAAAAAGAAAGGTAAAATAATGAAACGAATTTTTTTAGATGATATTAGGTTTGTTCCTCAAGGGTATAATTTAGTTTTCCGAAATGGAGAAGATTTAATTAAATACCTACAAGAACATCCTAATGAACATTATGAATTAATAAGTTTTGACCATGATTTAGGTCAAAATGTAATGGATGGTTTTGATGTTGTAAAAGAAATTGTAAATAATGAAAAAATCAATTTCACATTTGATAAATTTCAATTCCATACTGATAACCTAACTGGATTTATAAATATGTTTTATTACCTAATATCAGCTAGAAAGAATAATGTTATTAGTGAAAATGGCTTAATAGATCCTTTTAAACATACTTATATTGATGGGGTAGAAGAAAATCTTAATTATTCCCCTATTCCATTTAATAAAAGAAAAGAACTTGAAAATCTTATTGAAGGTAAATAGAAACAGAGGTATAAAATGTCTAAAGTACAAAAGCAACAAATTACACTAGAAGAAAAACGAGAACTAGAAGAAAAACTGGATTACCTAGTAAAAGTAAAACGTCCTGAAAATATTGAACGTTTGCAAATTGCTCGCTCATACGGTGACTTGTCTGAAAATAGTGAATATGACGCTGCTAAAGATGAACAAGCACATTTGGATGCTGAAATTAAGGCTCTTACAAAACTACTTAATGAATCAGAAATTATTGACTTGAATAAATTTAAAGAAAATCAAGTCTCAATTGGAAAAACAGTAAAAGTTAAATTCTTAGATACAAATGAAGAAGAAACTTATTATATTGTTTCTAATACAACAGTTGATATTTTCAAAAATAAAATCAGTACAGAATCTCCTTTTGGTCGAGCAATTAATTATAAAGATACAGGAAGTATTGTAGAAGTTGAATCTCCAGATGGTCTTTATAATGTGGAAATTTTGTCTGTTGAAAGAACATCTAAATAATGAGGTAATTCATGGCAAAAAAATATTATGCAATTAAAGAACCTGCAAAATATAAAGGTATTTATTATGAAGAATGGGATAATATTAAACATTTAGTCCAAGGTAATGGATTTTCAATGTTTAAGAGTTTTGAAACCCAAGAAGAGGCAGAAAATTTTCTTGGTGTAGAAATTGAGGATGAAGATGATGAAAATTCAGTAGATATTTATGTTGATGGATCTTTTAATCAACCTCTTAATTTGGCTGGTTCAGGTATTTTGTTCTTTGATAATGAAACAGGTGAAATTATTCAAACTTATTCGTTCTCTACATTAGATACTTATGGAGAAAGAAATATTACAGGTGAAATTCAAGCAACATTAAAAGCTATTTTAGAGGGAATTTATTTAGGTTATACAAGGTTAAAAATTTATTATGATTACTCTAATATTGAAGCTTGGGCAATGGGGTATAAAGCAAAATCTGTAATTGGACAGGATTATATTGAACGTTTGAAATGGATTAAAGAACAATTCCCTAATATTAAAATTTCTTATCATAAAGTTGTTGCTCACTCTGGTAATTATTTGAATGATTACGTAGATGATTTAGCAAAACAAGGCTGCGGAATTAATCAATAAAAATAAATAATAAAAAGGATAGATTGAAAAATTTATTCTTTTTTTTTATTTTTTGAAATTTAATATATTTTTAGCCTTTTATAATTTGTTTTGAACTTTCAAATTATTGATATATAATAAATAATCTAGAATCTTTAAAGATTCTATAAAAAAATTTAATATATTTAAGAGGTGTAAATGAAACAAGAAAAACAACAAGTATATAGTATAAGAAAATTAAAGAATGCAGTTGGATCTGTAGCAATTTATTCATTATTGTTCGGAGTACCTGCAGTTGCTTTAGGGTCTCAATTGTTATCAGTAGAAACAGTTAAAGCTGATGAAGCACAAAGCAGAATTATTTATGAAAACAGGGCACCAAGTGCTGAATTAGATAAATATGGCACAAATAATAATGCAGTAAGTAAAATAGAAGAGATTAAAACTGTAGAAGGTAATTTAAGGTATAAA
>ERZ773006.280-NODE-280-length-26012-cov-7.14701_pt1 | contig 26012 bp, 25 predicted proteins | sample MGYA00580843_ERZ773006 | MGnify/ENA primary metagenome ERZ773006 (study PRJEB29015, sample SAMEA2738011) | human oral metagenome | biome: human oral; feature: human-associated habitat; material: dental | place: China | collected 2052 ...
AAACCTGATTCGTTCAGAAAGACTTCGCCCAAACAGCAAAGGTTACTTTTCTAGCTGACTTCCTGTTGACGAGCTTCATTTTGTCCTGCTGTCATTTCGCACAAATTCTATTCTATCACGGAATAGAAACTTTGTAAAGTCCTTCAAAACAATTTCAATGAAATTCAGCTAACAATTCTATGATTCGTTTTTTATATTGCAATTGTTGCCAGTCCCTATCCGTTGCTGGATCCCATTTTAAAGGAAGATCTGCAATAATTTCACCGGGATTATGATTCAAGATATAGACCCGGTCACTCAATGTCAAAGCTTCTTCGATACTATGAGTGATCACCAGAGTGGTGAGACCAAGACGTTCCTTACTTTCTAGATACCAGTGATAAAGATCCTGCCTTGTCAATTCATCTAAGGCACTAAAAGCTTCATCTAATAGGAAGACAGAATGACCCAGAAGATAGGTTCTCAATAGCGCCACCCGTTGCCGCATCCCCCCACTCAGCGCATTGGGATAAAGGTTGGCGATACTTCCTAATTTAAATTCATCTAACAATTTTAGAGCTGTAGATGTCGCCTCTTCCTTAGGAATCTTTTTTAATTGAAGGGGAAGAATAATATTTCCCAATACTGTCTTATGTTCCAACAAAAGATCTTTTTGTAGCATATAGCTGACTTTCCCAAAGGAGATCGGGGCATTATCTACTTCTATTGCGCCCTTTTGTATGGGAAGGATCCCAGCAATTAAATTAAACAAGGTTGATTTCCCTACCCCACTCGGACCTAGAATAGAGACGATTTCTCCTTTTTGCACTTCTAGTGATACATTATTTAAAACTGCTTTTTCTCCAAAAGAGAAACTTACATCTTTTACTGTTAAAATATCAGTCACCTACCAATTCATTTGTGAAACCTTTGTCTTCTAAGTCATTTGAAACCAATCCTTGCTCTTTTGCCCAAGCATAAAAAGCATTCCACCGCTTAGGATCAAACTGCCCCCACTTGTCCTTGTCTGCAGCATATTGACTAGAAAGATATTTTTGGGAAGCGAGTACAAAATCACGCTGGTTAGCTAAGGCAGGGGCCTGTTTAATCAAGATATCCGCTGCTTCTTCTGGATGCTCTATAGCATATTGGTAGCCTTTTTTCACCGCTTGAATGAATTTTTTTGCTTCCTCTTTATGAGACTTCAAATAGTCATTGTTAGCAATAATAACAGGAGAATAGTAGTCAAATGCAGGAACAAAATCTTTCATATAGAAGAAATTGGTCTTCATTCCCTTTTGCTCAGCCAAAATTCCATCCCAACCGTGATAAATCCAAGCAGCATCAAAGACCTTATTTTCAATCGGAGTAATGGAATTTGAATCACTATTTGGAACCAATTTTACTTGATTAAAATCAGCCCCTTCTTTTTTCATCATCGATTTGATCATTTCCAACTCAATCGGATCATTCCAGGTACCATACTTCTTACCAACCAAATCTTTTGGACTTGTGATCGCTGCATCTTTTCTTGAAATAATCCCTGACGTATTGTGTTCGACGATAGCTGCAACAGCGGTGATACCCGCACCTTTATCCAATTTCTTGGCCATAGAATCTTGGAAATAAATTCCAAATGGGGCTTTCCCATTGATAATCAAATCAGAACTACTGTCTTCCGGAGGAAGTTTTATATCTACATCCAGTCCTGCATCTTTAAAGTACCCTTTTTCCTTAGCTACATAGAGACCCGTATGATTGGTATTCGGGGTCCAATCTAGAATAAAATCAATCTTTTTCAAATCGCTTGACGATTGCTTGACAGAATTTTGACAAGCACTCAAGAAAACAAATCCCAATATTATTGAGAAAAATAAACCTATTGACTTTTTCATTAGCTATACCTCTTTTACATTTTTGTCAATTTAATTTTTACACCATTTACAAGTTTGTCAATCCTTTCTCCATTTTAGAATGTTTTTTTCTAATTGGTCAACGAGAAACATACCGAGTAAACTAATAGCAGAAATCAATACAATGATCGCAAACATCGTATCATACTGAAATAACTTCTTCGACTGGATCATATAGACCCCCAATCCATCAAAACCTCCTAACCATTCTGAAACTACCGTACTGATAAAAGCATAGGAAACGCTCACACGTAAACCTGCGAAAAAATAAGGAAGCGCTGCAGGAATTTTATAATGGACTAAAGTCTGAAAGCGATTGGCTTGCATAATCTGAAACAATCTCAGAATATCTTGATCGCAATGCCGAAAACCATCTAACAGACTGACTACGATGGGAAATACCACCGTAATAATGATCAAAACTAGTTTTGGAAGCATACCATAACCAAACCAAAGAACCAGGATAGGGGCCAAGGCAATCGTCGGAATGGTTTGAATAACAACCATAAAAGGATAGACCAGATCATTCACCCATTGAAAACTATCCATGAGAATCGCAAATCCAGCAGCCAAAAGAACCCCTATAACCAGTCCGATCAAGGCCACTTGAAGGGTAGACAAACTGTGATGAATCAGGAGAGCTCGATCTCGTACAAAGGCATTCCCAATTTCAAGTGGCGTTGGTAATACAAATTTGGGGAGGATATTTAAAAATCCTGCTAACTGCCATAAGACAAGAAGGCTACTAAAACCTGCAAATCCTATCAACTGTTTTGAATATCTTTTTACAAGAGACATCGTAACCTCCTTTCTCACAAATAAAAAACGCCTCCAAAATAGGAGACGGATTGCACAAGGTCACTCATAACGAAAAATACATTTCATTTGTTTCCTACGCTGGCATTACCCAGATCAGGTGCGGTCGAAGCTTACACTTCCTCTCAGACTGTACACAGACTCCCATATGTATTTATTATAATAACTGATTTAGACGATAAAAGCAAGAAATTAATCCAAATAACGAATTAAATTCTTCTCTGTTAAAATATCTGAATAGGTGTAAGACTCCACGTATGTATTGGCTGGTTCACCTGGTAAGCTATTGTCGTTCGTATACTCGATAATAAATAAAGAAGGATAGACCTCAATCAAGCGTCCAAATTTATTTTTTTGACGTTTCCGTCCATTTTCAAGCGTCATTTCAACCACTTGTCCTTCATGGGCCTTGATCTCTTCTTTAATTTTTTTCATTTTTGCAACATCTGTAAATGCATCACTCATCTTATTGATCCTCTCTCTTTGAAATACTTGAGAATTTATTGTATTCCTTTTGGAATATTAATTCGACTGTCCCACGCGCGCCTGAACGGTTTTTCTCGATAATCACTTCAACCGTATTATTGGGCATTCCATCTTCTTCCTCTTCACCAGCTCGATCATAATAATCATCACGGTACAAGAAAGCAACAATATCCGCATCCTGCTCAATCGATCCAGATTCACGAATATCAGAAAGAACAGGACGTTTGTCTTGGCGCTGTTCCACACCACGTGATAGCTGACTCAAAGCAATAACGGGAACTTTTAGTTCCTTCGCCAAAATCTTTAACTGACGAGAAATTTCTGAAACTTCCTGTTGACGGTTTTCTCTTCCAGTCCCTGTAATCAGCTGCAGGTAGTCAATCAGAATAAGACCGAGATTCCCTGTTTCCTGCGCTAATTTTCTTGCTCTCGAACGAATCTCAGTGATCCGAATTCCCGGAGTATCATCGATGTAAATACTCGCATTGGCCAAATTTCCTTGAGCAATGGCATATTTCCGCCACTCTTCATCCGTCAATTGACCTGTACGAATCGAATGGGATTCAATCAGGCCTTCAGCTGCTAACATCCGGTCAACCAAACTTTCAGCACCCATTTCTAATGAGAAAATAGCCACTGTCTTATCCAACTTTGTCCCGATATTTTGAGCAATATTTAGAGCAAAGGCTGTTTTCCCTACTGCAGGACGAGCCGCTAAAATAATCAACTCTTCCTCATGTAGCCCCGTCGTCATATGGTCCAAATCGCGATAGCCTGTCGCAATACCCGTAATATCAGAGGTTTGAAGCGAGCGGGCTTCTAAGCTACCAAAATTTATATTCAAGATGTCTCGAATATTTTTAAATCCACTACGATTTGCGTTTTCACTAACATCAATCAGAGCTTTTTCAGCACCCGCAATGATTTCATCTGAAGGACTTGCACCATCATAAGCTTGATTAATACTTTCCGTTAATCGAGAGATCAATCGACGTAAGACAGCTTTTTCGGCAACAATCTTCGCGTAATACTCCGCGTTAGCTGAAGTTGGTACCGAATTAATGACTTCTACCAAATAGGAGAGACCGCCAATATTTTGGAGATCCCCTTGACTATCTAAAATATTTCGAACAGTCGTCGCATCAATCGCATCCCCGCGGTCAGCTAGATCGATCATGGCTTTAAAAATCAAACGGTGCGAGTACTTAAAGAAATCGCCAGGCTCGATATATTCACGAACAAAGACCAATTTCCCCTCATCAATAAAGATGGCTCCCAACACTGATTGCTCCGCTTGGATATCCTGAGGTTGTGTTCGTAATTCCTCTATCTCAGCCATAAAAAAACCTTTCTATCGATCGTGTTTACCCTTCGTTTACACGAATATTAATCACACCTGTAACATCTTGATAAATTTTTACAGGGACGTCAATCAAACCTGTTGAACGAATTGGAGAGGAAACTTGGATATGACGTTTATCAATCTTAATGCCAAATTGTTTCTCAAGTTCTTCTGCAATCTTTTTATTGGTAATAGAGCCGAAAGTACGGCCATCTGGCCCAATTTTTTCAGTGAATTGAACAACAGTTGCTTCTTCTTCTAATTTTGCTTTAATCTTTTGCGCTTTCGCTAACAATTCAGCATGCGCTTTTTCTTCTGACTTTTGCTTTCCACGAAGTTCACCGATTGCTTGGGCATTGGCTTCTTTCGCAAGATTTTTCTTGATCAAAAAGTTTTGTGCATAACCAGTAGGTACTTCTTTAATTTCGCCTTTTTTACCTTTACCTTTTACATCCGCTAAGAAAATAACTTTCATTCTACATTCTCCTTTTCAATAGTTACTTCGCTTTCAATAGTCTCTATCAGTTGTTGACGAATACTCATCAAATCTTGACCCTCAATTTGAGAGGCCGCCGAGTTGAAATGACCTCCTCCACCAAGCTGTTCCATGATACGCTGTACATTGACTTTGCTTCGACTTCGTGCAGAAATCGAGACAGTCCCACTTTGATTACAAGCAATGACAAAGGTTGCTTCCACCTCAGACATGGCCAGCATACTATCAGCTGCTTTACTAATGGTTACTGAATCATAGGCTTTAGTCGTATTGGCACAAGCTACGATGATATGTGGCAAAATCTTTTCACCAGTCAAGATCAGTTCGTTCACTTCGCGGTACTCATCAAACTGAATCGCAGAGATCTCCTGGATGGTTACACTATCACTACCTCTTGAACGAAGGTAACTCGCCACATCAAAGGTCCGACTCGTAACCCGTGCGGAGAAGTTCTTAGTATCCAGCATAATCCCAGCCATCAAGACACTAGCTTGAATCTTCGTTAACCGATTTTTCTTCGACTTCTGGAACTGAATAAGTTCACTAACCAATTCGCTCGCACTACTTGCTCCACTTTCAATATAGGTGATCAGAACATTTTCAGGGAAATCATCATCCCGACGGTGATGGTCAATGACAATAATCTGTTGAAATTCCTGATAAAACTCTTTTGAAAGAGTCAAGGCTGTCTTAGAATGGTCAACCATAATTAACAAAGAGCGATCCGTCACCATTTGCATGGCTTCCTCTAGGGGAAGGATTTTCGTTACCTGCTCTTCTTCTAGTTTCGCAATTGCTCTTGAAATATCACTAGCCATTGCATGCGGGTCATAGACCACATAAGAGGAAGCCAAAATATTGCTAGAGAAAAACTGCATTCCCACAGACGCTCCTAAAGCGTCCATATCCAAGTTTCTATGCCCAACAATAAAGACTTGGTCAACAGATTTAATCTTATCCGAAATGGCTGTCATCATAGCACGTGTCCGAGTTCGAGTGCGTTTTACAGCCGAGGCTGTTCCCCCACCAAAGAAAATAGGATTTTTCTGTTCATCATTTTCCTTGACAACTGCTTGGTCCCCACCACGAACTTCTGCAAGGTTCAAGTTCAATAGAGCCACTTTACCAATTCCATCATGCTTTCCATCACCGTACGAGAATCCCATACTTAAGGTAATCGGTAGTTCACGATTTTTGGCATCTTCACGAAATTGATCAATAACAGAAAATTTCGATTCCATCAATTGTTCCAAGACCGTGTAATCGGTAAACAAATAGAAACGATCCATTCCAACACGTCTGTAAAACATATGGTAGTGAGCTGTAAACTCTTCCACAAAATTGGCAATAAAACTATTGATATTGCTAATATCGGAATCAGAGATAACGTCTTCTAGATCATCATAATTATCAACAGAGATAATACCAATCACCGGTCGAGTTGTCACTAATCCGACAGTTGCTTCATACTCACTTGAAACATCAAAAAAGTATACAACACTTGATGTCTGATCAAAGTAGAACGAATATTTCTTATCAGCTACAGTGACATAATGACCTTTATCCTCAAACAAGGTATTGAGTAGTTTTTTTAATAATTCAACATCAAAATCACCATCATCTGTTGAAAAAATCAATTCCGCATAGGGATTAAACCACTCGACTTCATTCGATTCTTCATTAATCTTAATAACTCCGACAGGCATTTTATCAAGGAGAGATGCTAAGCCGCTTTCTGCCTGATGGTTAACATATTGTATCTGTTCTAATTCATCTAACTCTGAAATCTGTAATTGGTATTCAAATAAAGCAATCAAGGCAGCTAAGACTAAAAAAATCGCAATAAGAGTCACATAGCCTTTGCCAAAGATTCTTAAAAAAATTGCTAAAATTGCAAATGAAATAAAACCAATTAACACATAATGGATGAACGATAAACGAAATTTTTTCATCATAAACCTCTTCTCGGAATTATACCATAAATAGAGGTAAAAAGCGAGGTTTCTCTCTATATTACAGAGAAGATCGACCTGTAAAAGCTCTTCCTCCGCTTCACTACTTTGTAAACAACATTTACAACTTTGTAAACAGCAACGACAGATTCCAATCCATAAAATTGAGGCTGAAACATCATCTCAGCCTCATTTGATTAGTGGTTTGCTTTGTTTTTGGAGATACTCCGAGATTTACCTTCCAAGTAAACCATTAAAATAGAGATATCCGCTGGATTGACACCTGAGATACGACTTGCTTGACCAATCGTTTCTGGATTAATTAATTTAAATTTTTGACGCGCTTCGGTTGCAATAGAGTCAATATCATCCCAGTCAATATTCGCAGGAATTCGTTTTTCTTCCATACGCTTCATTTTTTCGACTTGGTCCATTGCTTTTGAAATATAGCCTTCGTATTTAATTTCAGTTTCAATCAATTCAATGATTTTATCATCCAGTTCTTCAGCTGCAGGACCGATAAATTCTACCACATCTTGGTAAGAGACTTCTGGTCTTCGCAAGAATTCTTTAGCAGTGACAGCATCTGTCAATGGTTTAAAGCCTAGCGCTGCCACCTTCTCGTTCGTTTCCTTTACAGGTTTTAGCTTGATACTGTCAAGGCGCCTCATTTCATTTTCAAACTGATACTTCTTGGTTTCAAAACGTGCCCAACGTTCGTCATCCACTAGGCCCACTTTACGCCCGATTTCTGTCAATCGCATATCTGCATTATCATGACGAAGAATCAAACGATACTCAGCACGACTAGTCAGAAGACGATAGGGCTCAACTGTCCCTTTAGTCACCAAGTCATCAATCATGACCCCAATATAACCATCACTTCGTTTCAAAATAAGTTCTGGTTTTCCTTGGATTTTTAGAGCCGCATTAATCCCTGCAATAATTCCTTGACCAGCAGCCTCCTCATAGCCAGACGTTCCATTGGTTTGGCCAGCTGTAAAGAGACCTGAAATTTTCTTGGTTTCCAAAGTTGCGCGCAATTGATGAGGCAAAACCATATCATACTCAATCGCATAACCCGTTCGCATCATCTCAGCATTTTCCAATCCCTTAATAGAATGGACAAGATCTCGTTGCACATCCTCTGGTAAACTGGTTGACAGCCCTTGAACATAGACTTCTTCTGTATTTCGTCCCTCTGGTTCTAAGAATAATTGATGACGCTCTTTGTCAGCAAAACGGACAATTTTATCCTCAATGGACGGACAATAGCGAGGACCCACTCCCTTTACAACCCCTGTAAACATAGGTGCCCGGTGTAAATTATTCTGGATAATTTCATGGCTATGCCCATTCGTATAAGTCAACCAACAAGGAACCTGATCCTTTACATAATCTTCATCACGCGATGTATAAGAAAAATGATTTGGAGCTTCATCTCCAGGTTGAATTTCCGTTTCGTCATAATTAATTGACGATGCCTTTACACGAGGTGGTGTCCCTGTTTTGAAACGTCCAATTTCTAATCCTAGTTGTTTGAGATTATCGGCCAAATTGATAGAAGCTAGACTATGATTAGGTCCTGACGAATACTTGAGATCTCCAATGATAATTTCTCCGCGCAAAGCTGTCCCAGTAGTGACAATAACAGCCTTTGCCCCATACTCTTGGTGAGTGGCAGTCCTTACACCAACAACCTTACCATTCTCCACCAAAATCTCATCAATCATAGTTTGGCGAAGGGTCAAGTTTTCTTGGTTCTCAACTGTCTTACGCATTTCCTTAGAGTAGAGCTCTTTGTCAGCTTGCGCCCGAAGGGCACGAACAGCCGGGCCCTTTCCTGTATTCAACATTTTCATCTGAATATAGGATTTGTCAATATTTTTGGCCATTTCTCCACCGAGGGCATCGACTTCACGCACGACAATCCCCTTAGCAGAACCACCAATAGAGGGATTACAAGGCATAAAAGCCAGCATTTCAATGTTAATAGTCGCAAGTAAGACCTTACAACCCATACGGCTAGCAGCTAGAGAGGCTTCTACTCCCGCATGCCCCGCACCGATTACAATGATATCGTATTCTTCTATAAAGTTATTATTCATTCTATTTCTCCTATTTCTCAAGATGGATGTGTCGTAATTTTCCGTCCCAGTCTGGTAGGGCTGATTTTAAAAAAGCCGGTTTCAGGTCAACAGTATGTAATTCATCTAAAGCAATCCAACGACAAGGTAATTGCTTTGTATCTTCCTGCATGACCAAAGGTGCATCTTCCAGCAAGTCCACAAAATAATGAAATTCAATGTTATGGTAGTGGATTCCAGCTTGTTCAAAGTGATTTTCAACCACGAAAGCTAGTGGACCTGCTTTAGATGTAACACCAAGTTCCTCTTTGACTTCCCGAACTACAGCATCTTCTGTAGTTTCATTGACTTGAATAGCACCTCCGATTGTATAACAGCCGTCCTCATCTTCTATGACGAACAAGCGATTATCTTTTACAATCAAAGCAGTCGCTCTCACACCAAAAACAGTAGAACCTATTTTCGTCCGAAAATCCTGTTGCCTCATTTTACTTCCTTTCGAAATCACACAAAAATAGTCAAAACTCTGAGAAGTGCAGGACAAAAAAGCCTGCAACATCCATGAGCTTTGACCATCATTTCTATTGCTTTTATTATTGTAGCAAATTGAGAAAATTTGTCAATCTAAATATACTGACAAACTTTTCCATCCCGATAAGCATTGTCAATCAAGCCACCGCCTAGGCACTCTTCACCGTCGTAAAAAACAACAGCTTGTCCTGGTGTAATGGCTCGTTGAGGTTCTGCGAAAATCACTTCTGCCTTGTCACCTTTAACGTGTACAGTCACCTTGGAATCTGGTTGACGATAGCGGAACTTAGCTGTACACTCTAATGTAAACTCTTCTGGCATATCTCGTGTAAAGTGAACTTGACTAGCCTGTAAACTTGTTGACATCAATGCTTCATGATAGAAGCCTTGACCGACATAAAGAATATTTTGACTGAGGTCTTTCCCAACTACAAACCATGGAGCATTGTCTCCACCTTGTTGGCCACCAATTCCAAGGCCTCCCCGCTGACCGATCGTGTAATACATCAAACCAGCATGTTCGCCCATATCTCGTCCATCGATGGTCATCATTCGACCTGGTTGGGCAGGAAGGTAGTTCCCTAGAAACTCTTTGAAATTCTTTTCTCCGATAAAGCAAATCCCAGTTGAGTCTTTCTTTTTAGCTGTTGCCAATCCAGCTTCTTCAGCTAGACGGCGAACCTCAGGCTTTTCCAAATGTCCCAATGGGAACATGGTTTTTTGAAGTTGTTCTTGTGACAGTTGGCTTAAGAAATAAGTTTGATCCTTCCCGTTGTCAACGCCGCGTAACATATGGACAATGCCATCCTCATCACGCGACACGCGCGCATAGTGCCCTGTCGCTACATAATCTGCTCCGAGTGTCATCGCATAATCTAAAAAGGCCTTAAATTTGATTTCCTTATTACACATGACATCCGGATTTGGTGTTCGACCAGCTCGGTATTCAGCAAGGAAATATTCAAAGACACGATCCCAGTATTCTTTCTCAAAGTTGACAGAATAGTAAGGAATGCCAATTTGGTCTGCAACCGCTGCTACATCTTTGTAATCTTCTGTAGCTGTACAGACGCCATTTTCGTCTGTGTCGTCCCAGTTTTTCATGAAGATGCCGATGACATCGTAACCCTGTTGCTTTAATAATAAAGCTGTTACAGATGAATCCACACCACCACTCATACCAACAACAACACGTGTTTTCGAGTTATCACTCATAGGTTTCTCCCATCTTTTCGTTTCTCACGATTGAAGGTCGTGGTTTGCTTCAACGATTGAAGGTCGTTTTGAGCAGTTACCATTTTAACACGCTTTATATTAGAAAACAAGCATCTTACTATTCTTTTTGTTGATCAGGATCGATGGGTTTACAGGCCTGTCAATATAAAAAGAGTCCTATTCAAGAACTCTTTTCATACGAATTTAATACCAGCCATTTGCCAACCAGAAATTTTTAGCTGCTGACCATGATCCATAACGGCTGACAACATATTGATTGGCCACTTTTTCTTGGTTTGCAGGTGATAAATCACCATTCAAATAAGTGATAGTTAATTGGTAACGGCCATAATATTGGCCATTTTGTGCTGTATAGCTACCACTTGACTCTTTCTGAGCAATCCATTCCTTAGCAGCCGCGTCTTCCGCACTCAAGCCATCTGAAGCAGAGACAGTAGTTGTTGTTTGTGTAGTATCAGTTTTACTAGCAGGAGCTTGCTCCGTAGTTTTCTGCGTTGTATTTGCATCTTCAATCTCAAGAACTTGACCAACTGAGATAAGGTTCACGTTACTAATCTTATTTTTCTTAGCAATTGCATCAACCGTTGTGTTCTTCTCTTTAGCAATAGCTGATAAAGTATCACCTGATTTTACAGTATAAGAATCTGCATTCGCTACAATTGGAAGGAAAAGTCCTGCAAGTAAACTAAGTCCAATCATTCGTTTCATCATTTGTTTTTTATTCATTATTATATACTCCTTTATTGGTATACCTCTATACTACACAAGAAATATTTCATATTTATTGAAATAATGTGTCAAATATTTCAGTAAGATGTTAGAAATACTAAAAATCCAGGATAATATAAATGCTTTAAGCCCCCTTTAAGATTTCTCAGATATTTCGGGAAAAATAGAAGAAATCATCAGCCATATCTGATATAATGAAGTAAAGTGATCACAAAGGAGCAGAGCATGAACTCTTTAAAATTCCAATCAGTTTTTGATATTATTGGACCTGTGATGATTGGCCCATCCAGTAGTCACACTGCAGGTGCTGTTCGAATTGGTAAAATTGTTTCTTCTATCTTTGGAGAGGAACCAAAAGAAGTTGAGTTCCAATTATTTAATTCCTTCGCCAAAACCTATCGTGGTCATGGAACAGATTTAGCCTTAGTAGCGGGCATCTTAGGAATGGACACAGATGATCCTAGAATCCCAGATAGTCTAAAAATTGCACATGAACGAGGCATTCGGATTGTTTGGTCTATTCAAAAAGAAAGCAATGCTCCTCACCCAAACACAACAACCATTACTGTTAAAAATGATCATAAAACGATTTCTGTCACTGGAATCTCAATTGGTGGTGGGAACATACAGGTTACTGAGTTAAATGGCTTTGCCATCTCGCTAAATATGAATACTCCAACCATTATCATTGTTCACCAGGACGTCCCTGGAATGATCGCTCATGTGACAGAAGCTCTTTCTCGCTATGATATTAACATTGCGCAAATGAATGTGACGCGGGAAAAAGCTGGAGAAAAAGCGATTATGATTATAGAAGTTGACTCAAGGAGTTGTGAAGCAGCGATCGAAGATATCCGTAAAATTCCTCATCTTCATAATGTCAACTTTTTCAAATAAGGAGTTCATATGTTTTATTCAATTGTAGACCTCGTAGAACAAGCAAGCACAAAATACGAAGGAAACGTCGCAGAGTTAATGATTGCAACTGAATTTGAACTAACTGGTCGTGAACGAGAAGAAGTCCTACGATTAATGACCCGTAATTTAGAAGTGATGATTGATTCTGTAAAGTTAGGATTAAATGAAAACCACTCTCGTAGTGGGTTAACCGGTGGGGATGCCGCAAAATTAGATCGCTATATCAAATCAGGAAAAACGTTATCTGACTTGACCGTCCTAACCGCAGCGAAGAATGCTATTGCTGTCAACGAACACAATGCTAAAATGGGACTGGTCTGCGCAACACCCACTGCAGGATCTGCTGGCTGCCTTCCCGCAGTTCTCACTGCAGCAACCCAAAAATTAGGGTTAAACCGTCAGCAACAATTAGATTTTCTACTGACAGCTGGAGCTTTTGGTTTAGTCATCGCAAACAATGCTTCTATTTCAGGTGCAGAAGGTGGTTGTCAAGCAGAAGTTGGTTCTGCTTCAGCTATGAGTGCGGCTGCATTGACACTAGCTGCTGGGGGAACTCCTTATCAAGCGAGTCAAGCAGTCTGTTTTGTCATCAAAAACATGCTTGGGCTCATTTGTGATCCAGTAGCAGGACTCGTGGAAGTTCCATGTGTTAAAAGGAACGCAATGGGAGCTAGCTATGCCTTCATTGCTGCTGATATGGCCTTAGCAGGCATTGAATCAAAAATACCTGTTGATGAAGTGATTGACGCCATGTACCAAGTTGGTTCTAGTCTTCCGACTGCCTTTAGAGAAACAGCTGAAGGAGGATTGGCAGCAACACCAACCGGACGTAGATTACAAAAAGAGATATTTGGAGAATAACATGCAAGCCTTGTTTTTTGATTTAGATGGAACATTAGTTGACAGTTCCAAGGGAATTACAGAGAGCTTTCAACATACATTCGATACTTTGAAGGTTCCTCAACCCGATCTCAAAACCATCCGTAGTTTTATGGGACCACCTTTGATTTCTAGTTTTGAAGCTACCCTTCCTGAAACTTTGGTAGATCAAGCAGTGATGATCTATCGCCAGTATTATCATGAAAAAGGTCAATACAAATCAACTCTGTTTCCTCAGATAGTAGAAGCTTTGAAAGCATTACAAGACGAAAACATTCCTCTTTATGTAACCACTTCAAAACATGAACCAGTGGCTTTACAGATGTGTCAAGATTTAGGTGTTGCTAAATACTTTAAAGGAATTTATGGATCAAATTCAGATCGTATCCACAAAGCCGATGTCATTCGATACGCCTTGTCAATCAATGACTTTCCAAAAGAGGAGACAGTGATTATTGGAGACACAAAATTTGACCTCATTGGAGGTCAAACAGTGGGCATAAAAACCATGGCCGTCACTTGGGGATTTGGAGATCTTGAAGAGCTACTTCTTTACTCACCAGATTTTATTTGTCACTCTCCACTTGACATTCTTGAGACATTAAAAAAATAGGTTTACAAATTGTAAACCTATTTTTTTAATAACCCCAAGCTGATAAACCTTGTGAGCTATATGCATTGTATGCAGCCTGGATTTGATCATCAACTGTTGCAGTTGAACCCCAACCTGGCATTGTTTGGAACAAACCACTGGCACCAGAAGCATTTGCTGCATTTACTTGACCATTTGATTCACGGGCAATGATTGCTTCCCAAGTAGAAGCAGGTACGCCAGTCATTTCAGCCATACGAGCAGCCGCATAAGATCCTTGTTCTCCAGCAGTATTCCCATTTGATAGAACAATTCCACTATTTGTTGATTGTGCAGAAGTCACTGCAGCATTAGCTGCATAAGTTGTTTGTTTTTGAGCAGTTTGTGCTGCTGCAGTTGCTGTAGGTGCACTTTCAGCAGGTTTTGCTTGCTCTTGTGGAGCAACTTTATCAATCATAGATTTTGAACGCTCACCTAACTCAATAATTTGTCCTGCATAGATCAAATCCTCATTGGTCAGATTGTTAGATGCAATAATATTTTCTACTGAAGTGTTATTTTCTAGTGCAATTTTTGATAGAGTATCTCCAGACTTCACTTCGTAAGTTTCAGCATTCACTGTAGCAATACCAGAAATGAAAAGTGATGCTGCTGAAAGTAGGGAAGTGACTGTCCATTGGAACTTTTTACTGTTCATGAATTCTATTCTCCTTTCGAACATAATTCTATCATACACACAAAATGTTACAGTTTATTGTAGAATATATTACAAATGTTACAAGAATATGTGAATTTAATGTAAAAAGCGCTTTGTATAGCGCTTTTTCCTTATTTTTGAACCAATACAACTAGCTCTATCCATTTTTTAGATAAAAAACTATCAACATGAGACACAGAATAACGAGCAATGCTAGGGTATCTTTTCCCCCCCACTGCAGAGTCCGATAGCGTGTTCGTCCCTCACCGCCTTTGTACCCTCTCGCTTCCATCGCAATTGCTAATGCATCTGCGCGTTTAAAACTTGAGGCAAACAAAGGAATGAGAATCGGAATGAAGGAACGAATTCTTTTTAATAGATTTCCTTCACCAAAATCAACACCACGCGCCCTTTGCGCATTCATGATTCGATTCGTATCATCTACTAAGGTTGGAACAAAGCGCAAACTCATAGATAGTATTAACCCAATCTCATGAGCTGGAACCTTAATAATTTTTAGTGGTGTAAGGAGCTTTTCAACAGCATCTGCTAAACTCAATGGTGTCGTCGTCACGGTTAAAATCGTCGAATAAAAAATGATTAAAATAAATCTACAAAATATGATGGCGGCTTGCATCAATCCTTGGTCGGTTAATTTAAAAAACCACCATTGATACAAAATAGTTCCTTGAGAGGTCGCAAATAATTGAAAAATAGTTGTAAAAGCAATGATAAAAATCATTGATTTTAAGCCTTTAATATAAAAACTAACCGAAATCCTCGTTAGATACATTAATACAAAAACAAAACCAAAGAGAAGAACATTTGTCTGGATATTATTTGCCCAAAACAGAAGAAATATGAATAAAAACATTGAGAGCAACTTCCCACGAGGATCTAGTTGGTGGATAATGGAGTTTCCAGGAATATACCTTCCTAAAATCATATTATTCATGAAGTAACAGCTCCTTTAGTTCCTCAATTTTGATTGGTAGTCTGTCCAGAGGAAGTCCTCTTCGTTTCAATTGAAGAGCAAAATTCGTAATTTGTGGGACTCCTAATTGAAGTTTTTGTAAATACTCAACCTGTTGAAACACTTCCCTTGGGGATCCGTTTAGAACAAGTTTTCCCGCTTCTAAAGCAAATACGGTATCAGCAAAATTTGCTACATCATCCATCGTATGAGTTACCAGAACTAGGGTCATCCCATTTTTATGTAATGTCTCAAACAGCGCCATCAATTCCTTTCTTCCAGCAGGATCTAGCCCTGCTGTCGGCTCGTCCAATACTAAAATCTCTGGTTCGATAGCTAAAATACCCGCGATCGCAACCCGTCTCATCTGTCCACCAGATAGTTCAAATGGACTTTTATCATAGATAGACTCATCTAAACCAACGATCGCTAATTTTTCTTTGGCTATTTCCTCCGCTTTGTCCTTAGGTACCCCAAAATTTTGTGGTCCAAAGGCTACATCAGCTAGAACGGTTTCTGCAAACAGCTGACTTTCTGGAAATTGAAAAACCAAACCAACCTTTTTTCTCAAGTACTTCATTTCATTTGGCTCAGAATGATTATCTAAAACAAAATCTTCAAATTGAATCGTTCCTTTAGTCGGACGCAGTAACCCATTTAGTAATTGCAACAAAGTAGACTTGCCACTACCAGTATGCCCGATAATGGCTGTATAAGATCCATCTTTTATTTCCAAACTAATATCAGAAAGCGCCTGCCCTTCAAAAGGACTTCCCTCTTGATAAGTATAATAGACATTCTTTAAAGAGATTCCCATAATTGGTCTAATAACTCACTTTCTGTTAGATATTCCTGTTTTAGCGGAAAACGCGAGCTGAGAGATTCTTGAACCTGCTTACTAAAAGGCTTATCTAGTCCAATCTCATTGAGGTCATTTCTTGAAAACAATTCCCGTGGTGTCACAGAAGACTCTAGTTTTCCTTTTTGAAACACGAGTGTTCGATCACTTAAGGCAATTTCGGTTAAATCATGAGTAATGGAGATAATTGTTAATTGAAATTTTTTCTGAAGTTCTCTCATTACCGCCATTAGATCCTCTCTACCTTCTGGATCCAACATACTAGTTGCTTCATCAAGGATAATAATAGTTGGTCTCAAGGCGATAATACCTGCTATGGCCACTCGTTGCTTTTGACCACCTGACAAACGAGATGGTTCGCGATCTTTAAACTCCAGCATACCAACTTGCTCAATAGCCTTCTCCACTCGTTGAAGCATTTCTTCCCGTGGAATTCCTTGATTTTCTAAACCAAAGGCAACATCATCTTCTACTGTCGCACCAACAAATTGGTTGTCAGGGTTCTGAAATACAATCCCAATTTTACTACGGATTTCCCATATGGTTTCACGAGTCAGTTGTTTTCCATCAACGTAAATCTCACCAGACTCAGCTTCCAAAAGACCATCAATCAGGCGTACAACTGTAGATTTCCCACTACCATTGTGTCCAACAATTGAAAGCCACTCTCCTTGTTTCACGTGAAACGAAACCGTGTCAATTTGATACTCTTCTACTGTTTTATCGTATCGAAAGGATACATTTTTTAGCTCAATCATCTGTTTCATTTATTTAAATGTGTCTTTAAAGAGATAGCTACTTCCCTTAAAGTAGTCGTAACCAGAATAAATTGTGAAAATCAATGCAATATAAAGCAACACTTGTCCTGGAAGTGTCCAATGGCAAAGTAAAAAGATAATGGCAAACATTTGGCTAAAGGTTTTAATTTTTCCTGGCATGGCTGCAGCAAGAACTGTACCACCTGTCTCAACAAGTAGAAGACGCAAACCAGTAACAGCTAACTCACGACAAATGATAACGGCTGCAATCCAAGCAGGAACCATTTTTAATTCAATCATCATGATAAAAGCTGACATGACCAATAATTTATCTGCCATTGGATCCGCAAATTTACCAAAATTACTAACTACATTCCATTTTCGTGCAAGAAAGCCATCTAAATAATCTGTAATACTAGCAATTGCAAAAATAACTGCTGCTACAATATGTCCTAAGTAAGAGTGACTTAAACTTAAAATGGCAATAAAAATAGGAATCATCACAACCCGAATTAATGTCAATGCATTAGGGATATTTTCTTTTTTCATACTTCCTCCAAAAAATAAACTATCTTTACATCTATTTTACAGATGCTGTAAACTCATAAAAATATACGATATAAATCACAAAGCCAAGAATGGCAAAACTAACTAGTAGATAATACAGGATTGGTAACCAGCTCGCTTTCTGTCTTAATTTTCTTGAATGAAGCTCTTCGTCATCTACAAGTATTTCTTCATCAAATAACAATTCTTTTCCTTCACGAAAAGCTGTCAATAGGATGGACTCATCTAATCCCAAAGCCCATGCTAACTTTTTAAGATAGATCTGAGCGTAAAAGGGACTCGGTAATAGATCAAACTCATCGTTTTCCAACGCTTCTATATAAGGAATTTCAATGGCTGTCTTATTTGACACATCCTGTAAACTTAAGTGTAAATTTACTCTTGACAGTCTTAACACTTGACCAATCGTTCTCTTCTTCATGTTTTCCCTTCTTGATACATTGTTTACTACTTTTGAAAAATCATATAGTCAACCATCTCAGCCTGGTCGATGAACTGACGCCCTAATTTGATGATATCTTGTAAACTAATACCTTGTAAAATCTTTGGAAGATCATAAGAAGTGCTACCGTCTGAAAAATATTCAAACTGAGTGGCACTATACTCAAGCGAATTTAAACCTTGTAAGAAATCACCAAACATTTCGCTTTTAATCGTATCCAAATGTTCCTGATTCACATCTGGATCCTTCTCAAATTGTTTGATCGCTGACCTAAATTGATGAGATAAGGACACCGGTTCTTGAGTATCCATTGTCAAAATAACGAAATGAAATAATTCCTCAACCTCGACTTCAAGTGTCAATGAGTTGTCAATCTTCCCAGCTTCATATAAACTTTGAAACCGTTGCGAAGTCCAACCAAACATCATCGAAAACAGTAATTTCAACATCAATTTATAACGAAATTTTTCCTCTTCCTTAATGATATCATTTCCTCGAATTCCAATTGCCAACTTAGGAGTAGCAACTTCCATTCTACAAGATTGATTCAATCTTACTTCATTTTTTTCTACAGGAAAACGTTCTAACTCCACAGATGGATGAGGAGGAACTAGATCATATTCCTTTACTACTTGCAATACTTCATCAACATCAAAGTTTCCGATCACTAATAAGTGCATTTGAGAGGGATGATAGAATAGATCAAAGTTTTCACGGAGATTATCTATTGTAATGTCAGAGATAGACTCCCTAGTCCCAGCAATATCATCTGCTAACGGTGTTCCAGGATATAAATTTTCTAAAGCACCAAAAAATAATCGATAGTCTGGACTATCTTGGTACATTCCAATTTCTTGTTGAATGATTTCTCTTTCCTTTGATACTGATTTTTCTGTAAAGGAAGCCTTTGAAACCATCTCCAATAACAATTGAATATTTTCAGGGACTTTTGAAGTTGTTGAGAAAAGATAACTTGTCTTTGTAAAGCTTGTAAAGGCATTACTTTCCGATCCTAAATGAACGAATTTTTTTAAATAATCTTGACCATTTTCATCTTCAAATACTTTGTGTTCTAGGAAATGAGCAATTCCTGCAGGATATTGCCTTTCATTACCATTCACTAGAATTCGTGTATCCACTGAGCCAAACTTAGTTGTGATTATTCCATAGGTTTCATAATAATCTTCTTTGGGAATTAAATGAATAGTCAACCCATTTGACAAGCGTGTAAAGTAAACTTGCTCACCAACTGATTCATAATATTTTTCTTTAATTTTCAATCTTTACACTACTTTCCTTCCATAAAATAAACAGACTGTAAATTAATTGTTTTTGCCACTTCAATAATTTCTTCTCTACTAACCTTATCGATGGACTCTAACCACTCTTCTAAAGAAAGGACTTTCTTTCCTAGGATCGTTTTCAAATATTCCCTTTCAATCAAGGTATTTTGCCGATCCTGTGCTAATAAGGTCGTATTCACCAACATTTCTTTTGTCAATTGAAGCTCTGACTCTGTAAACTTGCCTCGTTTTAAATCATTCAACTGTCTCATAATCAAGGTCATTACTTTCGTACGAGATTCCTTATCAATGCCTGCAAAAACTCTCATAAAGCCTGTAAAAATATCAAAATGGCTAGAGATGGTATAAGCAAGTCCTTCTTTCTCACGAATTATTTGAAAAAGTCTCGAATGCGAGAAAGCTCCCAGCATCCCATTTAATACAACTAGTGGGATATGGAGAGATTCTCCATACTGGGTAGAAAAATGGTAACCTAATTCTAGAATAGATTGTTGGTTTTGTTTTTGCTCTAACTTTTCTCTAACAACATTTGTAAAAGGTTGTTGATAGGTGACAGACAAATTGTTATCACGTGGCTTGAATTCAAACTGGTTCACTCGATCCACAATAGCGACCTCATTAAAATCGCCTATGAAAAAGAAGTCAATATTATCTAATTGGAGCATCTGGTGAAACTGTGAAAGAGAACTTTGAGCTGTCTCTTGTCTCACTAAATCAACTTTCCCCAATCTTGACATCCCGATTGTTTCGTCTTCAAAAAATAGTTGATTCAATTGCCCATGTGCATAATAATAAGGCTCTTCAATTTCTGACTCCAAATCGGAAATTGTATTTTTCTTTTCAACGTCAAATGTATCACTGTCAAAGTGATCTTCTACTACCAAAGGTGAAAAGAAGATAGTTTCTATAATGTCTAAAACCTCATCAGTAAGAACATTTTTCTTGCTCAAAAAGTCATCGCGCACAAAGGAAATATTCAAATCAACATAATGAACACGACCCCTCTTAGAGACTGAGGTTGACAATTCTACCCCGTATAGACTCGCTAATTTTTCACGGAATAATTGTGAAGTTGGATATTTTTGATTTGCAGTTTCCATCATACAGGCTACTAAAACACGCGCAGCCACGGTATTTTCATCTAATGGCGATGAAAAACGGACCTTAATTTTATTGGTTTTAAATTTTTTTGATTGAAGAAAGTGAAGATTCACGCCCTTTACTAATTCCATTTTCATCCTCGTTCTACTCAATAGTAACTTTCATTATAACACGAAATCACACTAAAATCCTAATTCAAACTGTGAAAAAGCTCCTCAAATCACTCAACATTCTCTACCCTAGAAAAACTAAAAATATGGTATAATAACACGCAAAGAGGTGAACTATGAATTACAAATTATTTGATGATTTTATTACATTACAAGCAATCTTAAAAGAACTCGGTATTATACAGAGTGGTGGTGCAATCAAAGCCTTTCTTCAAGAAAAAGAAGTCTTTGTTAATGGTGAATCAGAACAACGGAGAGGCCGTAAACTTCGTGTCAATGATCAAATTGACATTCCTGAACTGAGCATAACTATCACCATTCTTGAACCTTCTCAAGAAGAAATAGAAGAGCATCTTAAAGACAAGGAAGAAAAGGAACGTGTTGCTAAACTTGTCAAGCAACTCAATCAACAACAAAAGAAACAACCGAAAAAGTCTAACAAAAAAGAAAAAGCGATTCGCTTTCCTGGTATCTCGTAATGTGGTTAAAACACTTATCCATTCAAAATTTTCGTAATTACCAAGAACTAGAAGTCGAGTTTCATCCTGGATTAAATATTTTCCTAGGTCAAAATGCTCAAGGAAAGACTAATATTCTCGAATCAATTTATTTTCTAGCTTTAACCAGAAGTCATCGAACACGAAATGATAGAGATCTCATCTATTTTGAATCCACCGATTTTAAAGTGTCTGGTCAATTACAAAGAGAAACTGGTCCCCTTCCATTAGAAATTTCCTTGACAACAAAAGGTCGGATAACTAAGGTAAATCATTTGAAACAAGCCAAATTATCGAACTATATTGGCCATATGAATGTTGTCCTTTTCGCACCCGAAGATTTGCAACTGATCAAAGGATCACCTGCAGGGCGTCGAAAGTTTATTGACATTGAATTAGGTCAGATGAAACCTCTCTATTTATCCGACTTATCTCAATACAACCATGTACTGAAACAAAGAAATAGTTATCTAAAAAATTCAGAAAAAATTGATGCTACATTTTTGGAGGTCTTAGATTCACAACTAGCTAGTTTTGGAAGTCGCGTCATCCATCATCGGCTTGAGTTTATTAAAAAATTAGAAGCTAAAGCAAAAGAAAAACACACTCGACTTTCTGACAACAAAGAAGACCTATCTATTCAATATCAGTCAACTGTTTTTTCTGAAGAAGGAAATGATATAGAAGAGCAGTTTCTCTCTATGTTGGAAAAAAACCGTCAGAAGGATATTTTTAGAAAAACAACAAGTATTGGGCCTCACAGGGATGATTTGGCATTTTTTATCAATAATATGAATGCTACCTTTGGTAGTCAAGGCCAGCATCGAAGTGTTGTTCTCTCTCTAAAATTAGCAGAAATCGAATTGATGGAAGAAATCACAAGAGAAAAGCCTATTTTATTACTTGACGATGTCATGAGCGAACTTGACAATTATCGTCAACTTCAACTACTTGAAACTATCTCTAATAATATTCAAACATTTATTACAACGACCACTCTTGATCATTTAAAAGAACTGCCTGAAGAGTTGAAAATTTTCACTGTTCAAGCCGGTCATATCAAAACAGCATCTTGACAATACTGTCAAGATGCTGTTGTTTTTATTTACAAATGTGTAAATTTATTGTGCCGAGTAGTTAGGAGCCTCGTTTGTAATTTGCACATCATGAGGATGGCTTTCTTTCAATCCGGCGCCACTCATTTCGACAAATTGTGCATGATCATGTAAATCTTGAATGGTTGCTGCACCAACATAACCCATACCTGAACGAATACCACCGATCATTTGGAAGACCATATCTGCTACAGAACCTTTATAAGCAACGCGTCCTTCAATTCCTTCAGGGACTAATTTATTGGCTTCATTGACAGATCCTTGGAAGTAACGGTCGCTAGAACCTTTCTTCATTGCTGCAATAGATCCCATACCACGGTATGTTTTAAATTTACGACCTTGGAAGATTTCTGTTTCACCAGGTGCTTCATCTGTACCTGCAAGCATTGAGCCAAGCATTACTGCATTTCCACCAGCTGCGAGTGCTTTGACAATATCTCCTGAATACTTGATACCACCATCAGCAATGATCGTTTTTCCATATTCACGAGCTACAGCTGCTGCATCATAAATGGCAGTCACTTGAGGAACACCAACCCCTGCAACAACACGAGTTGTACAGATTGATCCTGGACCAATTCCGACCTTAACTACGTCTACCCCTGCATCAAATAATGCACGAGCACCTTCAGCGGTTGCAATATTTCCTGCAATCAAGGTACGATCTGGGAAGTGAGCACGAATTTCTGCAATCTTACGAAGAACACCCGCAGAATGTCCATGAGCAGTATCGATGACAATAGCATCTGCACCAGCTTCAAAAAGAGCTTCTGCACGTTCAAAAGTATCTGAAGTAACCCCTACGGCACCAGCCACAAGCAAACGACCAAATTCATCCTTAGCCGCATTTGGAAACTCAATAACTTTTTCAATATCTTTGATTGTAATCAAGCCAGAAAGACGACCATTTTCATCTACCAATGGTAATTTTTCAATACGGTGCTCTTGTAGAATGCGTTCAGCTGTTTCCAAATCAGTTCCAACTGGTGCAGTCACCAAATTTTCACTCGTCATATGATTTGAAATGGGTTGATTGTAATCAGAAATAAAACGCAAATCCCGGTTTGTAAGGATACCAACTAATTTACGGTTTTCAAGTGTTTCAACAACAGGAACACCACTGATTCGATATCGTCCCATCAACTCATCTGCTTCTGCAATTGTATGAGACGGAGTCAAATAGAACGGATCAATGATAACTCCATTTTCAGAGCGTTTTACTTTGCGTACTTCATCTGCCTGTTGCTCAATTGACATGTTTTTATGGATAACACCAAGTCCACCAGCACGTGCCATTGCAATTGCCATTTGACTTTCAGTCACTGTGTCCATGGCAGCAGTAATGATTGGGATATTCAAGCGTAAATTACTTGCTAATTGTGTACTTAAATCTGCATCATTAGGCAATACGTGACTTTCTGCTGGAATCAAAAGCACATCATCGAATGTAAACCCTTTTTTTAAAAACTTTGTGTCCCAATTAGACATTAGCTGGATCCTCTTTTCTTTTTATTTGAGCAAGGCTCGAATTTTTATTGTTAATATCATACCATTCTATGGCAATTTGTCAATCATTTATTGGTAAATTATCAGTGAACAGTAAGAAATGTTCGCTTTTAATGAAGTCGTTTTATTTTTTAAAATAGGTAATTCCCATCGCAGATTTTACTTCATCCAGTGTTTGAGCTGCTACATTTCGAGCGCGCTCACTTCCTTTTTCAAGAATAGAGTAGACCTCACCCATATCCTTTGCAAACTCAAGTCGTCTTTCACGAATTGGTCTTAATTCACGATCTAAAATTTCTAAAAGATATCGTTTGGTCTTTACATCACCAAGTCCACCACGTTGATAATGTTCTTTCATTTCTGCAATTTCAGCTGCATCTTCTGGACAACCAAATACATTCAGGTAATGAAACACCATATTGCCTTCGATTTTTCCTGGATCCTCTACTTTAATATGATCAGGATCAGTATACATACTCATCACTTTTTTCTTTAAAGTATCTGCATCATCAGCTAGGTAAATGCCATTATTCAACGATTTAGACATTTTAGCATTTCCGTCTAAACCAGGTAAGCGCCCTGCTGCTTCATTTTCAGGATAAATCCCTTCCGGTTCCACCAAAGTATCTGTGTTGTATGCATGATTAAAGGAACGAACAATCTCACGAGTTTGTTCAATCATTGGCTTTTGGTCATTTCCTACAGGAACAAAATTCGCTTTAAAGGCTGTGATATCGGCTGCTTGCGAAATAGGGTATACCAAAAATCCTGTAGGTATACTCTCACCAAAACCCTTTTGAGAAATCTCGGTTTTTACAGTTGGGTTTCTTTCAAGTCGCGCCAAAGATACAAGATTCATGTAATACATGGTCAATTCCGCTAATTCAGGAATCTGACTTTGAATGAAAATCGTAACTTTTTCAGGATCTAGTCCAGCTGCAAGATAATCCAAGGCAACATTACCAATAGATTCTACAATCGTTTTTGGATCTTTTGCATGGTCTGTCAAAGCTTGCTGGTCTGCTAGGAAAACAAACATATTATACTCGTCTTTATTTTGTAACAAGACGCGATTTTTTAAAGAACCTACATAGTGGCCAATATGGAGTTTTCCTGTTGGTCTATCTCCTGTCAGAATGATGGGTTTTGTCATACTCTTCTCCTTAATCGTTATCCCTATCATTATAGCACTTTCTAGTTGAAAATGTTAGTCTATCCTCTATGTTTGTAAGGAATTAACACTTTACTAAACTGTCAATTTAGTTTACATAGTTGTAAAAACAAATTGACAGTAAAAAAGTTGAATTTTCCCCTATTTTCTAGTAAAATGAAGACATTATAGAAAGAGGAGAAAATCATTGCTTACAGTATCAGACGTCTCACTACGTTTTAGTGATCGAAAATTGTTTGACGATGTCAATATCAACTTTACAGAAGGAAATACGTACGGTCTCATCGGTGCCAACGGTGCTGGAAAGTCAACCTTTTTAAAAATTTTAGCTGGAGATATTGAACCAACAACTGGTCATATTTCTCTTGGCCCTGATGAACGTTTGTCTGTTTTGCGTCAAAATCACTTTGACTACGAAGACGAGCGGGTCATCGATGTTGTCATTATGGGAAATGAAAAGCTCTACAACATTATGAAAGAGAAAGATGCTATCTACATGAAAGAAGATTTCTCTGATGAAGATGGTGTCCGTGCAGCTGAACTTGAAGGTGAATTTGCCGAACTTGGTGGATGGGAAGCAGAAAGTGAAGCATCTCAATTGCTTCAAAATCTAAATATTTCAGAAGACCTTCATTACCAAACTATGAGCGAGTTAGCCAATGGGGATAAAGTGAAAGTTCTCTTAGCTAAAGCCCTTTTTGGTAAACCAGATGTCCTTCTTTTGGACGAGCCGACCAATGGATTGGATATTCAATCCATTACCTGGTTAGAAGATTTTTTGATTGATTTTGAAAATACGGTTATCGTTGTATCCCATGACCGCCACTTTTTGAATAAAGTCTGCACCCATATGGCGGATCTTGACTTTGGAAAAATTAAACTTTACGTCGGAAACT
>ERZ773006.285-NODE-285-length-25760-cov-84.4545_pt1 | contig 25760 bp, 26 predicted proteins | sample MGYA00580843_ERZ773006 | MGnify/ENA primary metagenome ERZ773006 (study PRJEB29015, sample SAMEA2738011) | human oral metagenome | biome: human oral; feature: human-associated habitat; material: dental | place: China | collected 2052 ...
TGGTGGAAGGCTGTGTGGCTTTTGTTCGTTTTGCGACTTTGACAGAAAATAAACGCATTCTCTTACTTGATGGACCTAATGTTGTTGAGTGGAAAGAGTGGCGCAGTCAGGACGAGGCTAATTCTTTCTTTCATTTGAGAGAGCAATTAGACATTTTATCTAAAGAAGGGAAGCTTATCTCTATTGATCTGGATATGGCCGCGCATATGATTTCAGGCGCCTTGAATGAGTTGTCTCTTTTTATGGCAGTAAAAGAGGGGGAAGCCGAAGTTCGAGATGCGATAAGCAATCTTTTAAGAGGATTTAAAAATCATGGCAAAAAAGGTTAAAGATTATTATGATTTGGCTTATGCGGAGGATTTGAGCCGTCGCTTGCAAGGAGTAACAGATGAATTTGATGCTCAGCATTTTATGTCTCTGGTTGAAAGCGACTTAGAAGCTTTGGAATTTACTCAGCGTCAAGAGCTGCTGGCAAAGAGTATCAAAGAATGCTTGCCACTTTCTTATGCGGATTCTCTGAAAGTTTTTGAGCAGCTACTTGGTCCAGAGTTAGAGGGTGGCTTGGGTATGTTCTCAGAAGGGTACTGGTTGTGGCCGATTGGCAAATACGTGGAACTTTACGGAAGTCAAGAATTCGAGCTGAGTGCAGCCTTCAGCAAGGAATTAACCAAGCGATTTACCGGAGAATTTTCCATGCGGCCCTTACTGGCTAATTTTCCTAAAGCTACAATGGATTTACTGCTGGCGTGGAGTAAAGATGAGAACATGCGTGTCCGCAGATTAGCCAGCGAGTGTATGCGGATTCGACTACCTTGGGCTAAGAAGCAGACCGTGGTTTTAGATTATTTTGATGAGTTTGCTACTGTTTTAAGGAATTTAAAGGATGATAGGGACAAATCAATCCAAAAAAGTGTCGCAAATAATCTGAATGATTTATATAAAGAAGATCCTGAAAAGTTTGAGAGTATCATCCAAACTTGGCAGGAGGAAGAGCTGAGTCCAAGCTGTGCTTGGATTATCAAACATGCGTCTAGAACAAAAGATAAAACAAAAAAATAGCTTTGCCCAAGTGGCAAAGCTATTTTTTAGTTGTCTTCGTCTGGTGTAAGCACCATCGGAATAATAATTGGTTCGCGCTCAGTATTTTCATAAAGGAAAGGACGAAGGGCGTTGACGATAGCACCATTGACAGACTGGATATTGGCATCTTTATTTTTGAGGGCAATGCGGATAGCATTGAAAAGAAGACGCTGACTTTGGCGAATCAAATCACCAGACTCACGCATGTAGATGAAGCCACGGCTGAGAATATCTGGGCCTGCTAGAATCATTTGTGATTCAAAGTCGACTGTTGCGACAGCAAGTACGACCCCGTCTTCTGACAGGTCTTTACGGTCGCGCAGGACAGCAGCACCGATTTCACCAATACGGTTACCATCGACATAGATATCTTGGGCATTGAAGCTACCAGCTATGCGGGCAGAATTAGCTGTCAGAGCTAGCACATCGCCGTTGCTCATGATGAAGATATTGTCTTTTGGAACTCCAGTATCAACGGCTAGCCCAGCATGGACTTTCTGCATGCGGTATTCACCGTGGACTGGCATGAAATATTTAGGCTTGATCAAGCGGAGCATAAGTTTCTGCTCTTGCTGGCCACCGTGTCCAGAGGTGTGGATGTTGTTAATCTTACCATGAATAACCTCTACACCAGCTTCAGAGATAATATTAATCAGCTTGTTAACGCTAGTCGTATTACCAGGGATAGGGCTAGATGAGAAGATGACTGTATCTCCAGGCTGTAGCTGAACCTGACGGTGAGTACCGTTAGCAATACGTGACAAGGCTGCCATAGGCTCACCCTGACTTCCGGTACACATAATCAGTACTTCGCCAGCAGGGTAGTCTTTGATAGCATTTGGCTCAATGAAGGTATCTTTTGGTACCTTGATGTAGCCTAGTTCAATCCCGTTAACAATCGCTTTTTCCATAGATCGACCGAAGACCGCAATCTTACGTCCAGCCTTTACCGCAGCTTCTGCAGCTTGTTGAAGACGGAAGATATTTGAGGCAAAGGAGGCAAAAATAATGCGTCCGTGAATACCCTCGATAATCTTCATGATTGATTGGCCAACCACTTTTTCAGAATTAGTAAAAGTAGGTACTTCCGCATTTGTCGAGTCAGAGAGAAGGCAGAGGACTCCCTCTTCACCTAGTGCTGCCATGCGATGCAGGTCAGCTGGTTCACCGACTGGAGTAAAGTCAAACTTAAAGTCACCGGTACAGACAATCTTACCCTGTGGTGTATGAATGACAATTCCCAAAGGTTCTGGAATAGAGTGGGTCGTACGGAAGAAAGTTGCTTTAAGGTTTTTAAATTTCAGTTCAGTGTTTTGGTTGATTTCGTAGAGCTTAGCATCTCGGAGGAGGCCATGCTCTTCCAATTTGCCACGAATAAGGGCTAGTGCCAACGGTCCAGCATAAATAGGCACATTAGCCTGTTTAAGCAAGAATGGGATACCACCGATGTGGTCTTCGTGACCGTGAGTAATAAGAACACCTTTGACACGGTCGATATTCTCTACAATATAGGAGTAATCGGGGATAACATAGTCAATCCCTAGAAGATCGTCTTCTGGAAATTTGATACCTGCATCAACGATAATAATCTCGTCTTGATATTCGATTCCGTAGGTGTTTTTACCAATTTCTCCTAGACCACCAATGGCAAAAACGCCAACTTCTTTTGGTTTTAAAGTATAGGACATGGTTTAAAACTCCGTTACTTGAAAAGTGCCTGACTCTTTTTCGTATTCTAAGTGTTTGTCAGACAAGAGTTCGATAAATTCAATGTTGTAATCAGTATTTTCTTCAACCAATTTACGGGCCTTAATACGTCCCTCGAGTTCGTTATTTGCTTCAACTTCCAAGTAAAGAGAGCGAGTGTTTTCACGACGTGGGCTACGGTCTTTTGTTTCTTGATAAAAAACTTTATAAATCATTCTATTTCCTTTCATTTCACGATTAATCTACAACAAACATGCAGCCAAGTTATCAGCTGTTTTTTTGTATTTAGTTTTCTGGGTAATAGATTAATCTTGATTCGTTACAATTATAACAATTATATCATAAAATACGGTATTAGTAAAAGTTAGAAATCCAAAAAGAAGAGGAAGCCGTTTTCATTTTTCTCTTCTACCTAAAGGGGAAAGAAGTTGGAAAATCCCTCTCTTTCTAGTATAATATAAGGCAGACAATCGAGTAAGGAAAAGATAAGAATGAAATTATTAGCTTTTGATACTTCTAATCAAGCACTGTCTCTAGCTATTTTAGAAGATGAGCATCTATTGGCTCAGACAACGCTCAATATTAAGAAAAATCATAGCATTACCCTTATGCCGGCTATTGATTTTCTCATGAATAGTTTGGACATGAAACCGACGGATTTGGATCGTATCGTAGTGGCTCAGGGACCAGGTAGCTACACAGGTCTGAGAATTGCGGTGGCGACAGCTAAGACTCTGGCGCATACCCTCAAGATTGAGCTGGTTGGTGTATCTAGTTTGCTAGCTTTAGTCCCAGAGCAGGTGGAAGGCTTGGTCATTCCTGTCATGGATGCCCGCCGCAATAATGTCTACGCTGGCTTTTACCAGTCTGGTCAGGCTGTACGGTCGGAAGCTCATCTACCTTTGGCAGAGGTTTTGGAAATAGCTGGCGCTGCTGACCAGCCAGTCACTTTTGTCGGAGAGACAGCAGCTTTTGCGGAGCAGATTGAGGCAACTCTTCCTCAGGCTGCCATTCAGCCGACCTTACCAGACGCAGCAACTATTGGTCGTCTAGGCTTAGAACTGCCAGCCCAGTCTATTCATGACTTTGTTCCTAATTATCTCAAGCGGGTAGAGGCCGAGGAAAATTGGCTAAAGACCCACCAGGAATCCAGCGATTCTTACATTCAGCGCCTATGATTGAGATAAAAAAATGGAGCGATAGCTCAGATATGGACGCGGTAGCCCTCGCAGAAGAGCTGGAACAGCTTTTACTTGCAGTTTATGATGTCAGCCCTTGGACGATGGGGCAAATGGAAGAGGTTCTGCGCTCGGATGTGAACAGTTGTGCGCTAGCAGAAGATGGGAGTCAGCTTGTCGGCTTCTTAGTCTGGCAGGAAACAGACTTTGAAGCAGAAGTTCTGCAGATTGCTGTATTGCCTAGCTATCAGGGGCGGAAAATCGCGACAGCCTTGTTTGACTTTTTACCAGCAGACAAAGAAATTTTTCTTGAAGTGAGGGAGTCCAACAAGCCAGCTCTGCTATTTTACAAAAAAGAAAAATTTGAAGCAATCGCGCGGCGGAAGGCCTACTATTATGCTCCGGTGGAAGATGCGATTGTCATGAAAAGAGAGATCCATGAAAGATAGATATATTTTAGCTTTTGAGACGTCTTGTGACGAGACCAGTGTGGCGGTTCTGAAGAATGAAACTGAGCTTTTGAGCAATGTCATTGCCAGCCAGATTGAGAGCCACAAGCGTTTTGGCGGAGTGGTACCGGAAGTGGCCAGCCGCCACCATGTGGAAGTTATTACGGTTTGTATTGAGGAGGCCTTGGCAGAAGCAGGGATTAGCGAGGAGCAAGTCACAGCAGTGGCTGTCACCTACGGTCCTGGTCTGGTTGGGGCGCTTCTAGTCGGTTTAGCCGCGGCTAAGTCCTTTGCTTGGGCTCATGATATTCCCTTGATTCCAGTCAATCATATGGCCGGCCATCTGATGGCTGCCCAGAGCGTGGAGCCCTTGGAATTTCCCTTGCTGGCTCTCTTGGTCAGTGGTGGCCATACCGAGCTGGTCTATGTTAGTCAGGCTGGTGACTATAAGATTGTGGGGGAAACTCGCGATGATGCGGTCGGTGAAGCCTATGATAAGGTCGGTCGAGTCATGGGTCTGACCTATCCAGCAGGCCGGGAGATTGATCAGCTGGCTCGTCAAGGACGGGATATGTATGATTTCCCGCGGGCCATGATCAAGGAAGATAATCTGGAATTTTCTTTTTCAGGTCTCAAGTCGGCCTTTATCAACCTGCACCATAATGCCCAGCAAAAGGGAGAAACTTTGTCTAATCAAGACTTGTCAGCAAGCTTTCAGGCGGCGGTCATGGATATTCTCATGGCTAAGACTAAGAAAGCGTTGGAAAAATATCCAGTCAAGACTCTGGTCGTGGCGGGCGGTGTTGCGGCCAATCAAGGTCTGAGAGAACGCTTGGCAGCTGAGATTCAGGATGTTAAGGTGATTATTCCACCTCTGCGCCTTTGCGGTGACAATGCAGGTATGATTGCTTATGCTAGTGTCAGTGAGTGGAATAAAGAAAATTTTGCCAGTTTGGACCTGAATGCTAAGCCGAGTCTGGCTTTTGAAACGATGGAGTAAAGGAGAACAATGCGCGGACAGGCATTTAAACAGGGGGCACAGGCGGCAGTGCCAACGGCTCTGGGCTATATTGGAATTGGTTTAGCCTGCGGCATCATGGCGGCACCTCATATGAATCCCTTGGAGATGGGGTTGATGAGCATTCTGGTTTATGCCGGCAGTGCCCAGTTTGCCATGATTGGTTTATTTGCCCAGCAGGCGCCGATTTTAGCCATCGCACTGACTGTTTTTCTTATTAATATCCGGCATCTTTTGCTCTGTCTGCATGCATCAACTCTTTTTCGTAAGTCTAGCTTAGCTCAGAACATTGTCATTGGGTCTTTTTTGACAGATGAATCTTATGGAGTCTTGATGGGGGAGCAGGTGCGTACAGAAGAGATTGTGGCTAGCTGGATGATGGGTAACAATTTCATGAGTTATACTTCTTGGATTTTGGGTACTATTTTAGGAACAGCCCTCGGTGGCCTTCTGCCCAATCCTGAGAGCTTTGGCCTGGACTTTGCTCTAGTCGCCATGTTTATTGGTATTTTCTCTTCTCAGTTTACAATCATGCTGCGACGAGTCAATATAAAGAAGCTCTTTTTAGTCTTAGGTGTGGTGGGCCTTGCCTACTTAGTTCTAACTATGCTGCTTCAAAATTCGCTGGCAGTGCTTTTTGCAACCTTGCTAGGCTGTACGGTGGGGGTGATTTTGGATGATAAGTAAGTATATTTTGCTGGCTATTCTTTTGTCAGCCCTAGTCACTTGGATTCCGCGGGTTTTGCCCTTTATCCTAGTCAAGTACAAGGGGCTTCCGCCTATGGTAGAGCGCTTCCTCAAATATCTGCCAGTTTCCATTATCTTTGCCCTTATCCTGTCCAGTGTCACCAATGCTAAAACAGGTCAGCTGCCAAGTTTTAAATGGCTGGATTTGCTAGCGATTTTTCCAACAACTTACATAGCATTTAAGTATAAAAACTTAATTTTGACAGTGATTTGTGGCGTGATCTTAGTTGCTCTATTACGCTTAGTAGTTCAAATGATCTAATAACTTCTAAATCTTTCTATCTCAGGTAGAGAGATTTTTTATCATTAGAAATGTCAGAAAATTTCATAATCGTGGTATAATGGTGTTGTTAGACTAAGGAGGTGGATCATGGCAGAAGCAGGTCATAAATTTTTAGCAAAATTAGGAAAGAAGCGTCTTCGACCCGGAGGTAAGCTAGCAACGGACTGGTTGATAGAGCAAGGGCAATTTTCCAGTGATAAAAAGGTTCTAGAAGTTGCCTGCAATATGGGAACGACAACGATTGAATTAGCAAAAAAATATGGTTGCCAAATTACAGCTATAGACTTAGATCAGTCTGCCTTGAAGCAAGCTCGGCTTAATGGAGAAAAGGCTGGTGTTGGTGAACTCGTCACATTTAAACAAGCCAACGCTATGAAGCTACCTTATGATGACAATTCGTTTGATATCGTTATCAATGAAGCCATGCTGACCATGCAGACGGATAAGGGGAAGGCCAAATGTATGGATGAGTACTACCGGGTGCTGAAGCCAGGCGGAGTGCTCCTCACACACGATGTCATGCTTAAGCAAAGAGATGAGAATGTCCGGGAAGAGCTGTCACGTGCGATTAACGTCAATGTTGGCCCATTGACAGAAGGCTCTTGGATTCAGCTGGCACGTTCTCATGCTTTTGACCGTGTAGACACCTTTGTCGGCGAAATGACCTTGATGAGCCTTCGAGGGATGATATATGACGAAGGACTGGGTGGCACTCTGAAAATCTGCTTCAATGCCCTTAAGAAAGAAAACTACAGTCAATTTATGAAGATGTTTAAGATGTTCCAAAAGAATCAAGAAAAACTGGGCTTTATTGCCATGGTTTCTCGTAAATAGAAAATCAGTCTCCTCATTTTATTGATTTAGGGAAGATTTCAAAAAATACTTTAGTCTTGTTTTCACTTTTTATTTAAGAAGTATCAATCACTTTATCCTCCCTTTCTTTTGCATATCTTAAGGAATAGGATGATTGAACTTATTCGCAGTTGATAAAGTGTTTATAGATTTTACCTAGTTTGGTTATTTTTTACAAAAGGTTTTATATAAGTAAAGATTTTAAACCAATTCCAAAAATAACTTGATTTTTTTGAATAAAAAGAACTATAATAATTTCAGAACGTAGAAAAGAGGTAACCATGATGGTGAAATCATTGTCAAAACTCCTTTATGCATCTTTATTTCTAGCTTTGTCATTTATTTTAGTAGCCTGCAGTTCGCCAAAAGATAGCGTAACAAAGAGTTCATCCAGCGATAAGGTCAGTAAATCGAGTGAGTCTAGTAAGAGCAGTTCCAAGGAGTCATCGACTTCATCAAGCCAAACTTCAGTCTCTTCTAGCGAGGATGCTTCAAAATCAAGCCAAACTAGTTCATCCAGTTCTAGCGCTAAGGAAGCTCTTACAGCAGACTCCCTTGTTCCATCAGAATTAGTTGGTGTCTGGAAAGGAAGAAGTCCTCAAGCTGAGGAGATTACAATGACTGTTGGCGCAGATGGATCTATTTGGACTCAGGCTAACTTTAGCAGTTATGGACAAAAGAGCGATGTAAGGGCTGTTGCAAGAGCCATTAAAATCAATCAAAACCTCTATCGATGGGAGTTGGTTTCAGGAGAATATAGTGCCTTGACTCCTGGTATAACAGGTCTTGGTGGTACAGGGAAAGCTGAGCCAGGCTTTACTTTAGAAAATGGTAAATTCACACCTGTCATGTTTACTGGTCCTGCTGATCAACCTCTTGATTATTCAAATTATTATGCTTTTGAATTTTCTTTAACTAAAAACTAAGCTATGAAACTCCCTTGTAATCTAGGCAGGGAGTTTTTTTAACAACACTTGACCCTTACCTAAGGTTAGGGATTATACTATAGTAGCAAGGAGGTCTTTCATGTATCATGTTAAAGAAGCTGCACAGCTTTCAGGTGTTTCCGTCAAAACTCTGCATCATTACGACAAAATCGGGCTTTTAGTACCTGCCAAGTCAGAAAATGGCTACCGAACATACAGTCAAGCCGATTTAGAGAGGTTGCAAGTCATTCTTTACTACAAGTATCTAGGCTTTTCTTTGGAAAAAATAGCAGAGCTCTTGAGTCAGGATGATCAGGCTTTATTGCCACATCTGGTAAGGCAGTTGGATTGTCTTGAGCAAGAAAGAGACCGCTTGGATACTTTGATTTCGACCTTGCAAAAAACAATTCAAGCTCAAAAAGGAGGAAGAAAAATGACGATGAAAGAAAAATTCGCAGGTTTTACCTACGAAGACAATCATAAATATCATCAAGAAGCTGTCGAAGAATACGGTCAAGAAGTTATGACGGAAGCTCTGACTCGTCAAAATGGACGGGAAGAAGAATCTGCCGTAGCCTTCAATCAAGTATTTCAAAGTCTGGCAGAGAATATGCAGCAAGGCTTGTCGGTTGACGCAGCAGAAAATCAAGAGCAGGCAGGGCGTCTTTTACAAGCCATTCGTACTTATGGCTTTGACTGCTCGCTACAAGTCTTTGGTCATATCGGTAAAGGCTATGTCTATAACCCAGAGTTTAAGGAAAATATCGACAAATTTGGAGTTGGCACAGCTCAGTATACGTCAGATGTGATTGCAGCTTATGTGCGAAGGAATGTAGAATAAAAACTGGTGAGGATTTTCCTCGACCAGTTTTTTAATGATTTTAATCCTTTAAATAGTTTGCTAATCACTCATAATGCAAGCTCCCTGCTACCCAGCCAGTGCAGAGGGCAGAGGTGATGTTGAAGCCGCCCGTATGGGCATTGATGTCTAGGACCTCTCCAGCGAAGTGGAGGCCAGGGACGAGTTTGCTTTCTAGGGTTTTAGGATTGATTTCTTTGAGGCTGACACCGCCCTTGGTTACAAAGGACTTGGCCAGGGACATTTTGCCAGTGACAGGGATGGGCAGTTCTTTGATTTGCTTGATGAGGGCTTCTTTTTCGCCGAGATTGAGTTGTTTGACTTTCTCAGGAAAGGGCTGGGCAAAAAAGTCTGCCATTCGCTCGGGCAGGAGGATTTTCAGGCAGTTCTTCAGAGATTTCTCCCGATTTTCTTCTAAAAAGTCTGTCAAATCCTGCTGACTCATCTGAGGAAGAACATCGAGATAGATGGTTTCGCCACCCTTGACAAAGCTAGACAAGCGCAGGGCTGCCGGACCTGATAGGCCAAAGTGGGTAAAGAGCAGGTCGTGAGTAATGACATGCTTACCATAGCTTAGGGTCACATCGTCCAGCGAAATCCCCTGAAGCGCTTTGTGAGGAAAGTCAGTCAGAAGGGGACTTTCAGCAGCCTCTAGGTCAGTTACTGTGTGCTTGAAGTGTCGGGCAATATCGTGACCGAAGCCTGTCGAGCCTGTTGAAGGATAGGACTTGCCGCCAGTCGTCACAATCAATTTCTGACAGGTCCAAGTCTGGTCGCTGGATCTGACAGTGAAAAGGTCATTAGTTTTTTTGACGGAGACGATTTCGGTATTGGTGATGACAGTGCCGTCCAGCTCTGCAATTTTCTTTTCCAAAGCTTCGATAATGGTGCGGGACTTGTCTGTCGCTGGGAAAACACGGCCGTGGTCTTCAACCTTGAGTTTGAGGCCATTCTCAGTGAAAAAGTTGATGATATCATGGTTGTCAAACTGGGAAAAGACACTGTAAAGAAAGCGTCCGTTGCCTGGAATGCCAGCCATGAGGTCATCCAAATCTCCATTATTGGTCACATTGCAGCGTCCGCCACCTGTACCAGCTAGTTTCTTACCCAGGCGTTTATTTTTCTCGAGGAGCAGGGCCTTCTGTCCGTAGAAAGAACTGGAAATGGCAGCCATCATGCCAGCCGGTCCTCCTCCGATGATGATTGTGTCGAAATGGTTCATTTATGTCATCCTTTCAGAGATAAGTTTGGCCAAGGTTTAATTGTGAATTCTTCTGACGGAATATTGTCCACTAATGATCAGTTAAATAATCGTTTTAACCTTGGTGTAGTCATTCATTTTCAAAGTAATCTAATCTGTCTCATTGTATCATAAAAGGGCGAAAAATGGATAGGAGTTAAGCTTAGAAAACATTGGGGAATTTGACAGGGAAGCCTTGATATGATAAGATTTAGGTATCTATATCTAGAAAAAGTATTTGAGGAAATTATGGCAATTGAAAAGACAGTCAGCGAGTTAGCTGAGATTCTCGGAGTTAGTCGCCAAGCGATTAACAATCGTGTCAAAGCTCTCCCAGAAGAAGATACAACAAAAAATGAAAAAGGGGTAACGGTTGTTACTCGCAGTGGCTTAATTAAACTGGAAGAGATATACAAGAAGACCATTTTTGAGGATGAACCAGTCAGCGAAGATGTCAAACAGCGCGAACTGATGGAAATTTTGGTAGACGAGAAAAATGCAGAGATTCTCCGTCTATACGACCAACTCAAGTCAAAAGATGAGCAATTAAAACGCAAAGACGAACAACTTCGGATTAAGGACGTTCAGATTGCGGAGAAGGACAAGCAACTGGATCAGCAACAACAGCTGACAGCCAAGGCTATGAGTGAGCGCGAAACGTTACTGTTAGAGTTGGACGAAGCAAAAGAGCAGGTCCAACAGCAGGAAAACAAAGGATTCTGGGCGCGTTTATTTGGGAAGTAAGAAAAATCTCAGTTGAAAAACTGAGATTTATTGTTTTAAAAAAGAAGGAATGAAGATGAAACCGCAAAAGTTAGGCTTTAAACGTCTCTATCGAAATTTAGATAAGATCTTGCTACTCTTTTTCATGGTTTTTATGGCCATGGAATTTGCCTGGATTCCTTTTACGTCTTGGGCGGCTGAATCATTGCTCAAGCAGACAGGCTACGAATTCTTATCTTATAACAACGCCGTAAGTATTTTCACAGCAAATTGGCTTGTGACTTCCCAGTTTCTAGGCCTATTTTTGGTCAATTTATTAGTCGCTTATTTCCAAACAGGCATTATCTTCATGGGCGTACGCAACTTGTTAGATAAGGAAGAGCGATCCCATTGGGGCTTTATTAAAGCGACTTTGAGAGACAGTTGGATCATGCTACTGAGAGCTAGACCAGGAAAGGTTCTCTTTATTGTGTGTTATATGGGGATTCTTTTTCCATTTTTCCGACAGATTTTAAAAATATACTACCTCAATAAGATTTTAATTCCAGAGTTTATACAGGAATATCTGAGCAATCAATACTACTTGGGCTGGGCGATAGGGATTCTAGCAATAATCCTGTTTTTGTTGGCGGTGCGCTTTATGTTTGCCATCCCCAAAATCTTTTTAGAAAGAACCTCTGTTAGAGAAGCCATCCGATTTAGCCTGGATAAGACCAGAAAACGTCTCATTTTCTATTCATGGCACTTATCTTGGATTGTTTTCAAAAGTTTGTTTATCTACGCCTTCTTTGTCATTGGTATTGTCTTTCTTCAAAAATATGCGGATAATCAGTCTAATGCAATTAGTCTTGGTGTCGGAGTCTTCAATTTTGTAGTCATGAAGCTGGCTTATTATTTCATGCTGAGCTACTTTTTAATCAAGTTTCTATCTTTCTTGACCGATAAGTCACTGGCAGACTATCCTCGAAAAAAAGGGAATCCATGGTTACGGGCTTTGATACTTCTAGCGTCGTGCTTAATTTTTGGATTAGAAGGCTATGTTTATCTGCAATTTCCCCTAGAAACCATTCCTCTGACCATCTCTCACAGGGGAGTTTCAAATGGAAATGGGGTACAAAATACAATTGAGTCCTTAGAAAAGACAGCCTTACTCAAGCCAGATTATATCGAAATGGATGTACAAGAGACAAAAGACGGCCAGTTCGTTATGATGCACGATGCTACCTTAAAAGACCTAGCAGGGGTAGACAAACATCCTCAGGAATTGACGCTAGCAGAGTTAACAGCTCTAGATATTTCAGAAAATGGCTATCGAACTAAGATTTCAAGCTTTGATGCTTATTTGAAAAGAGCCAATCAGCTGGGACAGCGCCTTTTGATTGAAATTAAAACAAGCAAACTTGACTCTTCAGATATGATGGAGCGATTTTTAAAGAAATATGCAGCTAATATCAAAATATATGGGCATCAAATGCAGTCGCTAGATTATCAAGTGATTGATAAGGTGCTGGATTACGATAAGGATATACCAGCCTTCTTCATTTTGCCTTATAATACCATTTTCCCTCGAACCAAGGCGTCCGGCTATACCATGGAATATTCGACCTTGGATGAGAACTTTGTCAATAAGCTATGGAGTTCAGACAAACTACTCTATACTTGGACCATTAATACAGAAGATGCCGTAGCCAAGTCCTTTAGACTAGGGGTGGATGGGATTATCACAGACAATGTTGAATACATTCAAAGCTCGATTAAAGAGCTGAGGGATAATCCTAAATATTCGACCTTATTAGAAAATAAAGCAGCTGACCTTTTGAACTTTCCAGGAAGCTAATAGAAAACCCTCACTCTTTAATCAGAGTGAGGGTTTTGTGATTAAAACGGCAGTTTACCTGCAAAGGCACCCATTTTCTTTTTGGTTGCTTCGTCGATTTGCTCCAGTGCATTGTTAAGCGCTTGGACAGTCATATCAGACAAGGTTTCAAGATCTTCTGGATCAACAACAGCAGTTTGGAAGTCGATTTTTACAACTTTCTTATCACCAGTCAAAGTTGCTGTCACCAAGTCTTGAGCAGATTTGCCTACAAACTCAGTAGCTGCCAATTCTGCTTGGCTCTGTTCCATTTGCTTTTGAAGCTTTTGCGCTTGTTTCATCATTGATTGCATGTTCATCATAAGATTTTTAAAATTCCTTTCCCGTTTGAGGATTAACAATTGGTAATCTATACTCTTCAAATTATATCATTTTTTAAAAAAGTGGCAAGAATCTACTTCCAAATTTAGAGAATCATTTCAAAGCAATGTTGACGAAAAAGTTGAGATTATGATAGAATGTTTAAAAATTTAGATATAGGAGAAATCTCTTAATGAAAAAACACAAATGGAGCCTTTTGTTGCTTAGTCTTTTGATCCCTCTCTTTATTTTAGCTGGATGTAACAGCAAACAAAACCTTAAAGGAAAGTGGAATGTTCAGGATTCTAACCATGAGTATACTACTGTAACCTTTACTGACAAGAAGGTCAGTGTGAATGGACAAGAAGCAGAGTATAAGCAGGTAGAGGTTGGATTTAAAAATAATGTTCAATATATCGTGATTGAAATGGAAGGGAAGAAATATTCAATTATTTTCCCTGATGCAGACAAAAACATTGCTGTGCTGTTACAGCCAACTTCAGAGGATAACTATCTCGAAGGAACAATGATTTTGGCAATGAATCGTAAGGAAAAACCGAACTACGATAAGTATGCAAAAAATTATATCCGAGAAAAATAAAAGCACATCTTGTGCTTTTATTTTCTTTTTATCTATCAAGATTTCTTGTGAGGAAGACTCAAGCTAGAATGCTCCATATCAACACTTAGATGGTAGTCTGTCTTATCGCGGACAGTGTGCTCAAAATCAGTAGTGTAGAGGACGAGACGCAGTTGGTCGCCCTTTTTCAGTTTGTAGATTGTTGGCTGAAGTTCAAAGGATAGTTCCATCCATTGATTAGGGATTACTTCTTCAACAGTTAAGAGGTCAGTCCTATTTTGCAGGTTGAGGAAGCCCTTTGTGATGACGCGGTGTGGAGTGTCCGTAAAAGGAAGTTCCATCAGATTGTCCAGCATATAGTAGCGACCGTTATCCATCACTCGTGGTTCCAAGGGACTTGGGATTGGGGTTAGGCGTTTGGCAGGGCCATAGTCCAAAAGCTGGGCGGAGATGAGCCCTTTGTTGGTGCTAGATTTGAGGCGGAGATTGAGCTTGGCAGGCCCGTTGATAAAGAGATCTTGTTCCAGAGTCCAATCAAGGGTGATCTGCTGGGTTTTGCCTTCAAATAGCTCATTTTTGAAAACTTGATAACTCTTGGCAAAGCGATTGTAGTCTTCGTCAGAATAACGATTTTGGATATCTCGTGAGCCTTTACCAAGATGGAAATGAGAGTAGTCTTCTTGATTTCCAAAATCATCTAGGCTCATCCAGTTTTGCGCCTGGCTATTGTCCTGCCAGATGACAGGTGGCAAGTCAAAGTCAGATGAATGTCCAAGTAATTTTTTGGATAAAAGAGCGTTCATGCTTTCACGAAAGTCAATGGACTGCCAGTTATTGATATAAACATGGGCACCGTTATGGAAGAAGAGGTGCTTTTTGATATGAGCTGGCAGAGCATGGAACATATTATAGACGTGGAGGGGTTTGACATTCCAGTCTTGAGAGCCATGAGTGAAGACAACTTCAGCCTTGACCTTATCTGCATGGATCAAGTAGTTGCGGTCGTGCCAAAATTGATTGTAGTCACCAGTTTCCCTTTCCAAGTCTTTTCTTTGCTGGTCAAGGTAGGCTTGGTAAGCTTGATTGTGACGTAGATATTCGCCAGCTAGGAGATTGCGTGAATAGGTCAGTTCAGTTAGTGATTCAAAGTCTTCGCCTGGATAGCCACCAGGGCTGGTGACAAGTCCGTTTTCACGGTAGTAGTTATACCAGGAAGAAATACCAGCCTCGGCAATAATGACTTCTAACCCGTCTACCCCCGTTGTTGCTAAACCATTTGACATGGTTCCTAGGTAAGAGATTCCTGTTGTGGCAACTTTTCCATTAGACCAAGTTGCCTTGATTTCTCTTTGGCGACTGTGATCTGTGAAGGCGCGACAGCGACCGTTGAGCCAGTCGATGACATTTTTGTAGGCTTCAATCTGCTGATAATCTCCACTGGTCATCATCCCTTCTGAATCCTTGGTTCCGACGCCAGATACATAGAGATTGGCAAAGCCGCGAGGAAGGAGGTAATCATTGAGGGTGTAACTACCGATATGGCCCAGTTTTTCTTCAGCTGTCTCAACTAAAGTTGCCTGTCCTTGGGGTTCTACTGTTTGAATGCTAGATTCTTGAACAGTAATTGTTCTAGGGTTCTTGCAGGCTAAGTCTACATTCATGTTGTGCAGAGCCTTATCGCTAGCTTTATCGTTGGTACCTTGATGGTAGGGACTGGCAGTCATGACTGCTGGGATTTGTCCTTTATAAGAAGGGCGAATGATACTAACCTTGACTAAATCCGGCTTGCCATCTCCATCTGTGTCCACACGGGATTCAACATAAACGACCTCACGAATGGCCTCATGGCTACTGAAGGTTGCTAGACTTTTGCCGTTGAAGAAGTGGTAGTCATTGCTTTCTGGAATGAATCCCTCACTGACAAGCTGGTCAATTAGAATATTCCCTAACTTGGTTCTAGTATTGAGCAGTTGATAAAGATTTTCGAGAATATTTCCATAAGTGATTGGGAAATGAATATCCTTGCAGAAGGCTGTTACATCGTCAAAGTCTACGAAGGGAACAAAACCTAAGACCTGTAGGGCTACGGTATAGAAGACCTCTTCAGTCAGTTGCTGGTCTGATTGAAAGAAGGTTAACAGATCTGTTTGTCGGTCGGCTACCCAGCTAGAGAGGACATAGTTGACGTCCTGATAGCGAAAGAGAATTTTTTGCAAAAAGTGTTGAAGGTTTTCCTTAGGAGAATTAGTTGCTTGGATAGTGAATCCTAAACGAGCCAATTCGTCCAGCATAACTTCTTCACTTGCTTTTGTGTAACTATACTGGTTGTAACGCATGAGACGACTCCTTTTTTGTATTTATATAAAATTGACCTTTACATTCTCCATTATAACTGATACAATAAAGTTTGTCTAAAAATTTTATAAGGAGATTGAACACATGGATGTTACATGGATGGCGAAATACGTCACAGAATTTCTGGGTACGGCCATTTTGATTATTTTAGGAAACGGTGCTGTAGCTAACGTTGAATTGAAAGGTACTAAAGGTCATCAAAGCGGTTGGTTGGTAATCGCAGTTGGTTACGGAATGGGTGTTATGATTCCTGCTTTGATGTTTGGAAATGTTTCAGGAAATCATATTAATCCTGCCTTTACTTTGGGACTTGCTGTCAGCGGTTATTTCCCTTGGGCACAGGTTGCACCATACATTGCAGCGCAGATTTTGGGAGCTATCTTCGGTCAAGCTCTTGTGGTTGCGACTCACCGTCCTTACTACTTGCAAACAACAAATCCAAATGCAATTTTGGGAAGTTTCTCAACGATTTCAAGCATCGACCATGGAACACCTGAATCTCGCAAAGCAGCAACTATCAATGGTTTTGTAAATGAGTTTGTTGGTTCCTTCGTTCTTTTCTTTGCAGCAATTGCAATGACAAAGAACTTCTTTGGAGCTGAGATTATTAAATATGCAGCTACTCAGGGTATAGATACTTCTTCTATCCAAGGTAAAGCACAAGTTGGTCACTACATTTTTAGTGGTTTGGCTGTCTCACACTTGGCACTTGGTTTCCTTGTGATGGCTTTGGTTACTTCACTTGGTGGACCTACTGGTCCTGGATTGAACCCAGCTCGTGACTTGGGACCTCGTATTCTTCATGAAATCTTGCCTAAGTCTGTTCTTGGAGAGCACAAGGGTGATTCAAAATGGTGGTATTCTTGGGTACCAGTCGTGGCACCAATCCTTGCAGGTATCACTGCTGTTATGTTGTACAAATTTATCTATGGATAATTAAAAGGGCGCAAGCCCTTTTTTAGCAGACTCAGCTGACTTGAAGCTAGAGGGAAAGAAGTGATTTTTGTATATATTTCTGCCTTCTTATCTTTTCATAGTAGGCAAGAATAAGGGTACAGTCTGGAGGGAAGAAAATGAAGATTGTTCCATTTAAAATGGATCGATTAAGTGGACGGCGGACCTTGCTTTTCGGTCTCTTAGCCATTCTGCTGGGAATTATTGTTATCATAAATGGAGCAGGGTTTACAAAGCTGGCTCTGGACTTGCTCAGCCTCTATTTTTTTCTAGTAGGCTTGTTCAATAGTATCCTCTACTTTTTTGCTGGTAAGAAAGATATTCCACTGACATCTGAGATTTTACGAATCATCTTTGGCTTGCTTTTAGCGGGCTTGAATGAACTTGGTAACCTTTCGGTAAATGTTGTCATTATTATTTTAGGACTTTATCAGTTGGCGACAGCTGTGGTTTATGCCATTACTTATTACCTCTACCGTTGTGATCGGGCTAAGGGAGGTTTTCGTTATTTATTTGATGCGGTTCTTCAGGGACTGGTAGCTCTAACAACCATTTTTTCGCCAGCTACAGATGGTCGTCAGCAATTTTTATTTTTAGGTATTTATTTGATTTTGCTGGGAATTTCCAATATGAGAGATGGGCTTTTCTTTGACCTTGATAAAGAAAGAAAGGATTTACGCAGGCATTTTCGGGTCAATTTGCCCGTCATCATAGCGGCCTTTATTCCCTTTGAACAACTAGAACGCTTCAACCATTTTTTTCGTGGGACGAAGGACCAGGAATTATCAAGTGTTTATCGGATCCTAAAAGGAGAACAGCAAGCTGATTTAGAAGTTCTTGTTCATACTTCTAAGGAAAACCTGTTTGGAGCGATTGGTCATGTCGATATTTGCTATAAGGGCAAGGTGATTTCCTATGGCAGTTATGATCCTTTTTCTCAGAAACTCTTTGGTACCATTGGTGACGGGGTACTATTTAAAGTGGATAAGGATGCTTATATTGATTTGTGTAAAAAAGAGAGTAAAAAGACCTTATTTGGCTATTCTCTGGCCTTAACTGATCAGGAAAGAGAGGCCGTTGAAAAGCGTCTGAGAGAAATCGATGACTTGCTAGAGCCATGGGAACCCAGTGATCGGGAACTCAATGGTAGTCCCACCTATGCTTATAAATTAAGGCATGAGCTAGGGGCGGAGCTTTATAAATTCAAGAGTAGCCATTTTAAAAGCTATTTTATTCTTTCGACCAATTGTTGTTTGCTGGCGGACTCGATTGTTGGTCAGGCTGGGACTGCTATTTTGAATGTAAGAGGGATCATAGCGCCTGGAACTTATCAAAACTACTTACAGTATGAATTTGAATCTGCCAATGGTTTGGTTGTCGCTCACAATATTTATTGTTGATTTAGTTAGTAGCAGGATTGACCTGCTGCTTTTTGTTTAAGCTTGTGTTTGTTTTTTGAAAATTTTTATATAATTATTTGTCAAATAGGAGAAAATCCTCTAAAATAGAAGAGACTTGGAGGAATTTATGACACGAAATCATCAAACGATTAAGACTGTACCAGTACTAAAAACGAACAATCGTCGTTTAAACTTAGAATTTTATTGTCAGACATTAGGGATGAAAAATCTGTTGGAAGAAGGCCCAGGTGTCAGTTTGGGAGATCAGACAAAGAGCGAAAGATTAGTGATTGAAGAATCACCAGGCGCGCGTTCGCGTAAGGTTGTTGGCCCTAAAAAACTAGCTCAGATTACTATAAAGGTTGAAGAGCCAAAAGAAATTGAAGCCTTGCTAGGACAAGCACATCCTGTTTTACAGGTCTACCAAGGTGAGAAAGGCTATGCTTTCAAGGCTGTTTCTCCAGAGGGAGATACTTTCTTAGTTCATGCTGAGGATGATTCTCAAACACTCCGTGCTCTAGAAAAGACTCCAGTATTTGAGACACAGGCTGAGTTCACTGGCTTAACACAATTTTATATTGAAAAAGTGATTCTCAATGTTCCAAATAAATCAGTAGCTCAAACTTATTATCAACCTTTTGGCGATACGCTACCAATTGAGTTTAAAGAGGAAGAAGGCCAGGATTTATTAGCTGAAAATGCAGCAACTTGGGACTTGTCTATGATTAAGTTTTCTCTAGAACGTTTTGACGTAAATCAATTGGCTGAGCTTCTTGAAGGACGTGATTTGTTCATTCCTAAGTCTAAGAAGTTTCTTTTAGCGACAGATGATAGTCATATTGACTTGTGGTTTGAACAAGCATGACAAAGCAAAAAATTTTTGAAAAAATTCAAGAGCAGATTCGTCAGGAAATCTATCCTGGGGCTAGCCTAGCCCTATATCAAGCTGGTCAGTGGCAGGAATTCTACTTTGGGTTGGCTGATCCTCAAGAAAAAAAAGCCACTCAAGCAGGCTTGGTCTATGATCTGGCTAGCGTTAGCAAGGTGGTCGGGGTTGGGACTCTGGCAGCCTTTTTGTATAAGCAAGGCAAGCTGGAGCTGGATTTACCCTTGCAGCACTATTATCCGGCTTTTCATCGAGAAGATGTGACTGTGCGCCAGCTTTTGACCCACACGTCAGGGCTGGATCCTTTTATTCCCAATCGTGATCAGCTGACAGCTCCCGAGTTGAAAGAAGCACTCAATCATTTGACGGTGCTTGAAGATAAGACCTTTCGCTATACAGATGTGAATTTCTTGCTCTTGGGCTTTATGTTGGAAGAGATCTACGGTCAGTCCTTGGATCAGATTTTTCAAAGTCAGATTTTCCAGCCTTGGGGTTTAACTGAGACAGGTTTTGGGCCAGTTCCAGGAGCTGTGCCGACCGTTCGCGGTGTCAAGGATGGTCAGGTTCATGATCCCAAGGCGCGTGTTCTAGGCATCCATGCTGGTAGTGCTGGCTTATTTTCAACTCTCAGGGATTTGGAAATATTTCTAGAGCATTATCTGCAGGATGACTTTGCGGCCAATCTGACCCAGAATTTTTCCAAGGAGCCTGGCAAAAGACGTAGCCTAGCCTGGAATCTGGAGGACGACTGGCTGGATCACACTGGCTACACGGGAACCTTTATCATGTATAATCGCAAGGAGCAAAAGGCAGTCATTTTCTTGTCCAACCGGACCTATGAAAAAGACGAGCGGGCTCAGTGGATCTTAGATCGCAACCAGCTGATGAATCTGATAAAAACGGAACTATAAGGTACTCCGACTTCTATGCTCGGAGTTTTATCATGTTCCTTGAATCCTAAAGATTTTTCCTCGTAAAAATCGCTTTTTTTTTCAAAGTATATTAAAATAATAGTTAAAGAAATAAATATAGGGAAAGATCATGACAAAAGAAATTGGTGTCGGAAAGGCACACAGTAAAATTATTTTGATGGGGGAGCATTCGGTAGTCTATGGATATCCAGCTATTTCCTTGCCACTCAACCATATCGAAGTAACCTGTCAGGTTTTTCCGTCTGAGCGGGCCTGGACTCTTTATGCTGAGGATACACTGTCTATGGCTGTTTTTGCCTGCCTAGAACATTTAGGCCAGCAAGGTGCTAAGATACGCTGTCAGGTGGAGTCTATGGTTCCTGAAAAGAGAGGGATGGGTTCATCGGCTGCGGTTAGTATTGCAGCTATTCGGGCTGTTTTTGACTACTTTGAAGAAGAGCTGGATGACCAAACCCTAGAGATTCTAGCCAATCGGGCAGAGATGATTGCCCATATGAATCCCAGCGGCCTTGATGCTAAGACCTGCCTCAGTGATGTAGCTATCAAATTCATCCGCAATTTCGGTTTCAGTGAAATTAAGCTGGATCTAGATGCGTTTTTAGTAATTGCAGATACAGGCATTCATGGTCATACTCGCGAAGCCATCCGTGCTGTAGAAAGTCAGGGGCAAAAAGCTCTGCCTTTGCTGCAGGAATTGGGGAATTTAACAAAAATCCTTGAGAAAGCCATTTCTATCAAGGACCTGATGACAATGGGACAAGCCATGACCAAGGCTCATGAGAAGTTAGCCAAGATAGGAGTGTCTTGCCAGAAAGCTGATGAACTAGTTGAAACAGCTCTTGAAAATGGAGCTTTGGGAGCTAAGATGAGCGGTGGCGGTCTGGGTGGCTGTGTCATTGCTCTTGTAGGAGAAAGAAATCAGGCGGATGTCTTAGCCACCGTATTGAGAGAGAAAGGGGCCATTAACACATGGATCGAAAGCCTGTAAGTGTCAAATCCTATGCCAATATTGCAATTGTTAAATATTGGGGAAAGAAAGATGCAGAAAATATGATTCCGTCTACCAGTAGTATTTCTCTGACACTGGAAAATATGTATACCGAGACGCAGCTGAGTCCTTTGCCGGACTCAGCGACTGGAGATGAGTTTTATATTGACGGTCAGCTGCAAAGCCCGGCAGAACATGCCAAAATCAGTAAGATTATTGACCGTTTCCGCTCTCCTGAAGATGGTTTTGTCCGCGTTGATACCAGCAATAATATGCCAACAGCAGCAGGTCTATCTTCCAGCTCCAGCGGTCTGTCTGCCCTAGTCAAGGCCTGCAATGCTTATTTTCAGACGGGCTATCAGACACAAGAGCTGGCTCAGCTGGCCAAGTTTGCTTCAGGGTCGTCTGCTCGGTCTTTCTTTGGTCCGCTAGCGGCCTGGGATAAGGACAGTGGGGCCATTTATCCAGTCAAGACGGATTTGAAACTAGCCATGATCATGTTGGTTCTGCACGATGAGAAAAAGCCCATTTCCAGCCGTGACGGTATGGAGCTCTGTGCTAAAACTTCCACCATTTTTCCAGATTGGATTGCCCAGTCTGCCTTGGATTATCAGGCCATGCTAGGCTGTTTGCGGGACAATGATTTTGCCAAGGTTGGTCAGCTGACGGAAGAAAATGCTCTTCGGATGCATGCTACGACAGAGAAAGCTTATCCGCCGTTTTCTTATCTGACAGAGGAGTCCTACCAAGCTATGGATGCTGTCAGAAAGCTGCGAGACCAGGGCGAGCGTTGCTACTTTACCATGGACGCGGGGCCCAATGTTAAGGTGCTCTGCTTGGAGGAAGACCTAGACCATCTGGCTGCTATTTTTGAGAAGGACTACCGACTTATCGTCTCCAAAACAAAGGACTTGTCAGATGAAAGCTAGTGCAAGAGTCCAAACCTGTGGCAAGCTCTATCTGGTGGGTGAATATGCAGTGCTGACGGCCGGTCAGCCAGCCATTATCAAGGCCATTCCCATCTATATGACGGGAGAAATCCAGACAGCGCCTGGCTATCACTTGACATCAGATATGTTCGAACACAGCGCTAACCTAGAGCCAGACCCTGATTATGCCTTGATTCAGGATACGGTAGGGGTTATGAACACTTATTTGCTGACCTTAGGCTACCAACCTCAGCCTTTTTCACTGAAGATTAGTGGCAAGATGGAAAGAGACGGCAAGAAGTTCGGAATTGGCTCCAGCGGTAGTGTGGTTATTCTGACCCTTAAGGCCATGACGGCACTTTATGAGCTGGACTTGGAGTCGGAGCTACTATTTAAGCTGGCTTCTTACGTTCTCCTCAAGCGCGGAGACAATGGCTCCATGGGAGATCTAGCCTGCATTGCTTATGAAGACTTGATTTACTACCGGTCTTTTGATAGAGAACTGGTCCGCAAGCGCATGGACAAGGTTGATTTACAGCAATTACTAGCAGAGGATTGGGGTTTTGAAATTCGCAGCATTCAGCCTTGCTTAGCCATGGATTTTCTAGTTGGCTGGACCAAGCAGCCGGCGATTTCTAAGGACTTGGTCAATCAGGTTAAGTCAGCTATTTCAGAGTCCTTTTTGACAGGCAGTAGGATGCAAGTTGATGCTTTGGAGAGAGCTTTATTAGTAGGAGATAAGCTTGCTATTCAGTCTAGTTTGGAAAAGGCTAGCCAGCTCTTAGAAAGGCTCAGCCCAGCTATCTATACAGACAGGCTGAAAGTCTTAAAGGAAGCTGCAGAGGGACTGAACTGTGTGGCTAAGAGCAGTGGTGCCGGCGGTGGGGACTGCGGGATTGCTCTCAGCTTTGATGCCGCATCTAGCAACCAACTGATTCAAGCCTGGCAAGCAGCTGGCATTGAGCTATTATACAGAGAAAGGATGGGCCATGATGAGCCAGAATCGTAAGGATGACCATATCAAATACGCTTTAGAGCAGCGTCCGGGTTACAACAGTTTTGATGAGATGGAACTGGTTCACCGTTCTTTGCCCAAGTATGATTTGGCAGAGATAGATCTATCAACTCACTTTGCTGGTCGTGACTGGGAGTTTCCCTTTTACATCAATGCCATGACTGGCGGCAGCCAAAAAGGCGGTCAAATCAATGAAAAGCTGGCTCAAGTAGCTGAAAGTTGCGGCCTTCTTTTTGTGACTGGCTCTTACAGTGCAGCCTTGAAAAAACCTTCTGACACTTCCTATCAGGTGGCGGCTGGTCGGCCTAATTTATTGCTGGCTACCAATATCGGCTTGGACAAGCCTTATCAAGCCGCTCAGCAGGCGATAGCTGATTTGCAGCCCCTATTTTTGCAGGCCCATGTTAATCTCATGCAGGAATTGCTGATGCCGGAGGGCGAGCGGGAGTTTCGTTCTTGGCGCCAGCACTTGACAGATTATAGTCAGCGGCTGGATCTTCCCTTAATTCTTAAAGAAGTTGGCTTTGGCATGGATCGCTCTACTGTCGAAGAAGCGCGCTCCTTGGGGGTTCAGACTTTTGACCTTTCTGGCCGGGGCGGCACTAGCTTTGCCTATATTGAAAATCAGCGGGGTGGCAATCGTGACTACCTCAATGATTGGGGGCAATCTACTCTGCAAAGCTTGTTAGCACTTCAGCCAATGCGTGATGAGGTCGAACTCTTGGCTAGTGGAGGTGTCCGCCATCCTTTAGACATGATCAAAGCCCTTGTCTTAGGAGCCAAGGCAGTTGGCCTCTCTCGCACCATGTTAGACATGGTGGAAAATCACTCAGTGGAAGAGGTTATTGCTATTGTAGAAGGCTGGAAATCGGATCTGCGGCTTATCATGTGCGCCCTGTCCTGCCGAGACTTGCAAGAACTAAAGCATGTTCCCTATCTACTCTATGGACGGCTGAAAGAAGCTCAGGAACAGATTAAATAGCATAAAGTCATACAAAAAAGGCCATCAATGGCCTTTTTACTTGTCCTGTTTTCGTAAGTCAGCTAGGATTTCCTGAGCAGCAGCGAGATTGAAAGTCTTCTTGGCTGTTAAGTGACTAGCTACAGCAGCGATTTCTTCGCCTTGGGCTCCGGCTTGCAATGCTAAAGATTTGGCTTGCAATTTCATGTGTCCGGCTTGGATGCCAGTGCTGACCAGTGCTTTGAGGGCAGCGAAGTTTTGTGCCAATCCGACCGATACGATGAGGGATGCCAAGTCCTTGGCCTGAGGCTGTCTTAGTAAGTCAAAGCTGGCTGCCACTGCGGGATTGAGGCCGATGGAGCCTCCCTTAGTCGCAATGGGCATGGGCAGGGTCATCTGACCATGAAGCTGGCGTTTGTCTGGATCCGTCGTCCAAGTAGAGAGGCCGCGGTAGCTTCCTTCTCGGCTGGCATAGGCATGAGCGCCAGCTTCCACAGCCCTCCAGTCATTTCCAGTAGCCAGTACCAAAGCATCAATACCATTAAAGATGCCTTTATTGTGGGTAGCTGCCCGGTAAGGATCGGCCTGGGCTAGCTTGCTAGCCAGCTGCATCTTATCCGCAAGAAGCTCTGCCTCAGCCTTATCCCGACTGAGAAAGCGATAGTCGATGACACAGCGGGCTGTTACTAGGCTATCTGTTGCATAGTTTGACAGGATAGCCATCAGACTCTTACCGCCAGTCAGCTCTTCCAGAGGAAGGGTGAGAGCCTCCAGCATGGTGTTGAGCATATTGGCTCCCATGGCTTCCTGCGTATCCACAGATAGATAGAAAATAAGGAAGTCATCCTTTGGCTCCAGCCAAAGATCTCTAGCTCCACCACCACGGGCCACAATCGATGGATAGGCTTGGTTGGCCTGTTCTAGCAACTCTTTCTTTTTCCTGAGAACATCTTTAATGGCTTGGTCTGCATTATCCACATGATAGAGGGCAATTTGCCCAATCATCTGGCGTTTGTGAACCTCGGTTTCAAATCCGCCTGAACGTTTGATAATCTTAGCGGCAAAGCTAGCTGCTGCTACCACGGATGGCTCTTCTGTCACAAAAGGAACTTGATAGCTTTTGCCATCCACCAGAAAGTCTGGTACCAGAGAGTAGGGCAGGGCAAGAGTGGCCAGCACATTTTCACTCATCTGATTTGCTGTTTCCAGAGGCAAAGTCTGCTGACTGTCTAGCAGCTGCCAGTGTTCATCTTGTAAAAGTCCCTTTTCTTTCAGCATCTGCAACCGTTCATCAGGAGCTTTTTTGGAAAATCCAGTCCAGTTTACTTTCATGATGATTTCTCAACTTTGATGTACTTACGCTGGTGCTCTGTGATTTCTGCCAGAGCAAAGCTTTGGTCTTCATAGCCAGAGAAGCTGACATTGCCCTCTGCATCCAACTCAGCTTCTTCAAAAAAGATGCGCTCATATTCTTCAACAGAAAGAGCTTGACGCTGGTCTAGTTCCTCCAGACGTGTCTGTG
>ERZ773006.286-NODE-286-length-25734-cov-80.9931_pt1 | contig 25734 bp, 27 predicted proteins | sample MGYA00580843_ERZ773006 | MGnify/ENA primary metagenome ERZ773006 (study PRJEB29015, sample SAMEA2738011) | human oral metagenome | biome: human oral; feature: human-associated habitat; material: dental | place: China | collected 2052 ...
AAATCACGATTTTGGTAACGACGACGATTTTGGAGCGTGGGGTGACTTTTCCTTGTGTAGATGTTTTCGTGGTGGAAGCCAACCACCGTCTGTTTAGTCGCAGCGCTCTGGTACAAATTGCTGGACGCGTTGGTCGCAGTATGGAGCGACCGACAGGCGAGTTAATCTTTTTTCATGACGGTACGACTATGGCGATAGAAAAAGCGATTAAAGAAATTCAGGGGATGAATCAGGAGGCCGGTTTATGAATAACTGTCTGTTATGTGAAAGTCTACTTGATGAAAAGCTAACATTTTGTGATTTGCTGACTTTGAAGAAGCCAAAAGCAAGGACTTGTGATGACTGTTTTGAAAAATTTCAGCTCATTTCAGCGCAGCATTGCCCGAAGTGCTATCGTGAAGGGACATGCGAAGTCTGCATGGATTGTCAAGTATGGATAGAAAAAGGAAAAGAAGTTTGTCATAAAAGTTGTTTTGTATATAACGAAGCCATGAAAGACTTTTTCAGCCAATATAAATTTCAAGGAGATTATACTCTTTATTCTGTATTTACAGAAGTTTTGCAAAAGGAATTAAAAGGATACAGCGATTATACGCTTGTTCCCATTCCTGTAAGTGCCAAAAAGTATCAGACAAGAGGGTTTAATCAAGTGACAGCTCTTCTTGAGGGTACAAAGTTGCCATTTAAGGAAGTTTTAGAAAAGCATGATACAATTGCTCAATCAAGCAAGACGAGAGAGGAGCGCTTGCAAAGCCAGCAGTGCTTTAAAGTGAAAGACAATGTTCAAGTTCCGACAAAAGTTCTTTTGATAGATGACATTTATACAACAGGCTCAACCCTACAATTAGCCAAGGAAATTTTAGTGGAAGCAGGAGTGAAAGAAATTGTGACATTTTCATTGGCAAGGTAACAAAAAATTTGCAAAAAAATAATGAAAGCGTTATAATAAAATAAAGAAAAACAAAACGCTTAGAAAGAAGGTACTTATATGATTAAATATAGTATCCGTGGTGAAAACCTAGAAGTAACAGAAGCTCTTCGTGACTATGTAGTTTCTAAACTTGAAAAAATCGAAAAGTATTTCCAAGCTGACCAAGAATTGGATGCACGTGTAAACTTGAAAGTCTATCGTGAAAAAACAGCCAAAGTTGAAGTAACTATTCCACTTGGTTCTATCACTCTTCGTGCAGAAGATGTTTCTCAAGATATGTATGGTTCTATTGATTTGGTGACAGACAAAATTGAACGTCAAATTCGTAAAAATAAAACAAAAATTGAACGTAAAAACCGTAATAAAAAATCAACCAGTCAGTTGTTTACAGATGCTGTTGTTGAAGAAGCTGAAGCTGCACCTGCAAAAGTCGTTCGCTCCAAACAAATTGACTTAAAACCAATGGACTTAGAAGAAGCTCTTCTTCAAATGGATTTATTGGGACATGACTTCTTCATCTATACTGATGTAGAAGACAACACAACCAATGTTTTGTATCGTCGTGAAGACGGTGACGTTGGCTTGCTTGAAGTGAGATAATCAATCAATCCTCTGATTCATATCAGGGGATTTTTTATGTGGTCTGCAATCAGCTCGAGATAATTGCAAAAAACTGTATTAAAAATCATCATGTTTGAACTGCATTTCAAAAGTTAGACAGAAAAACCAATTGACTTACAGTTATCACAGAAGAAAAACTGATACATTCTTTCGAGATTTTGTTATAATATTCTTTATGAGAGTTGTTGCAGGGAAATATGGGGGGCGTCCTCTTAAAACATTGGAAGGCAAAACAACCAGACCGACGACAGACAAGGTTAAGGGAGCTATCTTTAATATGATTGGTCCTTATTTTGATGGAGGACAGGTTCTGGACTTGTATGCTGGAAGCGGCAGTTTAGCGATTGAAGCTATTTCGCGAGGCATGGTTTCGGCTGTTTTGGTTGAAAAAGACCGCAGGGCGCAAGCGATTATCAGCCAAAATATCAGTATGACTAAGGAAAAAGAACGATTTGAACTTCTGAAAATGGAGTCCAATCGAGCACTTGAATTGGTCACAGGACAGTTTGACTTGGTTTTGTTAGATCCACCCTATGCAAAAGAACAGATTGTTTCAGATATTATAAAAATGATTGAACGAGAGCTTCTGAGCGATGATGTACTGGTTGTTTGTGAGACAGACAAGTCGGTGGATTTACCAGAAGAAATCGCAGGGCTAGGTATCTGGAAGCAAAAAATATATGGAATTTCAAAGGTGACGGTTTATGTCAGATAAAATTGGATTATTTGCGGGCTCTTTTGACCCGATTACAAAGGGGCATATTGACTTGATTAAGCGAGCTAGTAAGCTCTTTGATTGCCTTTATGTTGGTATTTTTTATAATCTTGAGAAAACGAGTTTTTTTAGTATTGAAGCGAAAGAAAAAATGATAGCAGCTGCTCTAGTTCATTTGGAGAATGTAAAAATTGTTACTTCTCATGATGAATTGGCAGTGGAAGTAGCTAGAAAGCTAGGAGTGACAACTTTTATACGGGGACTACGTAATAGTCAAGATTTGGATTATGAGGGGAATCTCAACTTTTTCAATCATGAATTAGCACCTGAGATAGAAACCATTTTTTTGATAAGCAAACCAGCTTATCAGCATCTCAGCTCATCAAGAATTCGTGAATTGATTTCCTTTGAGCAGGATATTTCAAAGTATGTGCCCGAAAGTGTCATAAAGGAGTTAAAGAAACAATATGGAAAAACCAAGAAATAAATTTAAAAAATGGCCGATAATTGCAGTAGTAGGGTTGATTTTGCTTTTCTTATCTTTTGTAGTTCCCTTGCCTTATTATATTGAGGTGCCAGGTGGTGCAGCGGATGTCCGTCAGGTATTGCGCGTGGACAACAAAGAAGATAAGGAAAAAGGTTCTTACAACTTTGTAACGGTTGGGATTCAGCATGCGACCTTTGCTCATTTGGTTTATGCTTGGCTGACACCTTTTACAGATATTTATTCGGCGAAGGATTTGACTGGTGGAACTTCTGATAAAGAATACATGCGGATCAATCAGTTTTATATGGAAACGTCGCAAAACCTAGCTAAATACCAAGGGTTGAAAAAAGCTGGCAAAGACATTACTCTGAAATATCTAGGGGTTTACGTCTTGCAAGTCACAAAGAATTCTACTTTTAAAGGTATTTTAAATATTGCAGATACCGTGACAGGTGTGAATGATAAGACTTTCAACAGTTCAAAAGATTTGATTGATTATGTAGGCTCACAGAAAATTGGCAGCAAGGTCAAGGTGAACTATGTAGAAGACGGTCAGAAGAAATCTGCTACAGGTAAAATTATTAAACTTGAAAATGGAAAAAACGGGATTGGTATTAGCTTGATCGACCGAACAGAAGTCACAAGCAACACACCAATTGAATTTTCAACAGCCGGTATTGGTGGACCAAGTGCGGGCTTGATGTTTAGTTTGGCAATTTATACGCAAATTGCAGATCCAACATTGAGAGACGGCAGAAATATTGCTGGGACGGGCTCAATTGACCGCGAAGGAAAAGTTGGCGACATTGGTGGGATTGACAAAAAAGTTGTTTCAGCAGCTAAAAATGGCGCAGAAATTTTCTTTGCGCCAAATAATCCAGTCACCAAGGAAGTGAAAAAATCCAATCCTAAAGCGAAAACAAACTATGAGACAGCTTTGGCAGCTGCTAAAAAAATTAAAACTAAAATGAAAATTGTACCTGTCAAGACCTTGCAAGACGCAATTGATTACCTCAAGAGCACAAAAAAGTCGTAAAAATAATTCAATAAAAGAGCAAGTTAATGATAGAAATTTGACTTTGCTCTTTTCTTCTTTCCCTATTTCAACTATCAAAAACACTTCTTTTTATGGTAAAATAGGTTTAATACAAGAATAAATGATAAAGGATGACTATGCGAAAAGAAATTGCACCTGAATTATACAATTACAATAAATTTCCTGGACCGGAGTTTCGGCAAATAGGAACCAAAATCTTGACTGAGACAATTGAATTTGACTTGGTAGAGAATTTCAAGGAAGGTTTTGATATAATGGCTTTTAATCAGCGCTTTTCAGAAATTTTAACAAAATTTGATTATATTGTTGGCGACTGGGGCAACGAGCAGTTGCGTTTGCGTGGATTTTATAAAGATGACAAGGCAAATGAAAGCGAGGAAAAAATCAGTCGCTTAGAAGATTATTTGTTAGAATACTGCAATTATGGTTGTGCTTATTTTGTCTTGGAAAATTTACAGCCGCGTCGCGCATCGTTTGATAAAAAATCACATCACAAGAAGGAAAATGAAACCAAGCCACGTCGTCCTAAACAAGCTCGCTCCTATAAAGAAGAGCAACCCAAGCGAGAAAATCGCCAGCGCAGTAAGCGACAAAATCAAAAGCAAAGAGCAAGAAAGCAAAATTCAACGAAGCAACAACAAACAAGCAGCCAGCGCCATTTTGTCATTCGTCAAAAATAGCGGAAACCGAGAATGGAAATCGAGAGGAAGAAAATGAAACCATCAATTTATAGTTTGACCCGTCAGGATTTGATAGATTGGACAGAAAGTAAAGGAGAAAAGAAATTTCGAGCTACTCAGATTTGGGAGTGGCTTTATCGCAAACGGGTTCAGTCTTTTGCAGAAATGACCAATATTTCAAAGGATTTGTTGGCAAAATTAGAAGATGAATTTGTCGTCAATCCACTGAAGCAAAGGATTGTACAGGAGTCGGCTGATGGAACAGTCAAATATCTCTTTGAATTGCCAGACGGTATGTTGATTGAAACAGTTCTCATGCGTCAGCACTATGGTCTGTCGGTCTGTGTAACCACTCAGGTGGGTTGCAATATTGGCTGTACATTTTGTGCTAGCGGGCTGATTAAAAAGCAGCGTGACTTGAATAATGGGGAAATTATGTCTCAGATTATGCTGGTGCAAAAATATTTTGATGAGCGTGGACAAGGTGAGCGCGTCAGCCATATTGTGGTTATGGGGATTGGCGAGCCTTTTGATAACTATGACAATGTTCTCAAGTTTGTGCGAACTGTCAATGATGACAAAGGGCTGGCTATCGGAGCTCGTCACATTACGGTTTCCACTTCCGGTCTAGCACATAAAATTCGTGATTTTGCAAACGAAGGAGTGCAGGTTAATTTAGCTGTTTCTCTTCATGCACCCAATAATGAATTGCGCTCTAGCATTATGAAAATCAATCGTGCTTTTCCAATTGAGAAGCTATTTGCAGCGATTGAATATTATATTGAAACGACTAACCGAAGGGTTACTTTTGAGTATATCATGCTAAATAAAGTCAATGATGGAGTAGAACAGGCTCTGGAATTAGCAGCTTTATTGAAGAATATCAAAAAGCTATCGTATGTCAATTTGATTCCTTACAATCCAGTTAGCGAACATGATCAATATAGTCGCAGTCCCAAAGAACGTGTAATGGCTTTCTACGATACTCTGAAAAAGAATGGCATTAACTGTGTTGTTCGTCAGGAGCATGGTACGGATATTGATGCAGCTTGCGGTCAATTGCGCTCAAACACCATGAAGCAGGACAAGGAGAAAGCTCTTACCAAGCATGCTTAAATTGAACAATCTATTGAAAACAGATGGTGAATTAACCGTTAAGGGACGTACTTTTCTTACTTGGGGAAGCATTTTCTACATTTTATTATTATGTCTAATGTGTTTTCTCCCTCAAGTGCCAGAAAAGGGAATGGAGACGCCGGGGATTCAGCAGTTTGGTCGTATTGTAGTGCTTCTCATTCCTTTTAATTCTTTTATCAATCTTGGGCAAATTACTTCTCTATATCAATTGATTAAGGTTTTCGTGCAAAATGTGATGAATATTTTTCTGCTTAGCCCACTGATTTTTCAGCTCCTCTGGCTTTTTCCTAAGTTGAGGAGCACTAAGTGTCTGCTATTTGTCAGCTTTGCGATAAGCCTTTTCATTGAATGTACACAGATTTTGTTAGATATTTTAATTGATGCCAATCGTGTTTTTGAAATAGATGATTTATGGACAAATACATTAGGCGGATATCTGGCTTTTCTATTGTATAAAACTTGTGTCAGCCATTGGAAAGATAAGTTTCTGACTTCTAAGTAAAAATAAAGGTCATTGTTCGGTTTTAGGATGCTTTTCCATGATTTTTTCACTATTTTATTGACAGAATGGTAGAAAAACTCTATAATAATGCTCAAACATCAGAAAAGTAGTAAATTGATACTTCCAGAGAGCTTGTGCTAGGTGTAAACAAGTAGTAGATATCTATGAAATGGGCTGATGTAAATGATATGAATTTGAAACAATAAAAATTCGGTGTGCACACCTTACAGTGCAGCTTGTTGATAGACAAGATAGAGATATGCGGATAAGGTATACTTTTCCCATAATTGAGATGGCACCGTGTTCATATGCCCTCACACAGTTTTTGTGTGAGGGTATTTTGTTGTTTAAATTCAAGAATACTAAAGATTGTGAGGAAACATCATGGTAGAAAATAAAGGAGATTTTGGTCAATTTGGTGGTAGCTTTGTACCGGAACTGATTCAAGTTTTATTAGACGAGCTAGAGGGGACATTTGAAAAGTATAAAAATGATCCAGAGTTCCTAGCAGAATATCATCATTATTTAGCAGATTATGCAGGTCGAGAGACACCGCTTTATTTTGCAGAAAGTTTGACGGACTATTTAGGAGGTGCAAAAATCTATCTTAAACGAGAAGACTTGAATCACCTAGGTTCTCATAAATTAAACAATGTTTTAGGGCAAATTCTCCTAGCAAAACGAATGGGTAAGAGCAGAGTTATCGCAGAGACTGGAGCTGGTCAACATGGAGTAGCAACAGCTGCAGCGGCTGCTAAGTTTGGCATGAAATGCGATGTGTATATGGGAGCAGAAGATGTGGAACGCCAGCGATTGAATGTTTTCCGAATGGAAATGATGGGAGCAACTGTCCATGCGGTCGAAACAGGGACTAAAACATTAAAGGATGCGGTGGATGCTGCTTTTGCTGCTTGGATGACAGATTTAGATGCTTTTTATGTCCTGGGTTCGGCTGTTGGTCCTCATCCTTATCCAACGATTGTGCATGAGTTTCAAAAGGTTATTAGTCAGGAATCCCGCCGTCAAATTCTAGATAAGGAAGGTCGTCTACCAGATTATATTATTGCCTGTGTCGGCGGAGGTTCTAATGCAATTGGAGCATTTTCTGAATACGTGGCAGATAAAGAAGTCAATTTAGTTGGTGTTGAAGCAGCTGGTCATGGCTTGAATACAGACAAGTATGTGGCTACAATGACTAAAGGGTCCATTGGAGTTGTTGATGGCATGAAAACGTATGCTGTATTTTCAGAAGACGGTCAGGTGGCTCCTGTTTATTCTATTTCCGCTGGATTAGACTATCCGGGAGTTGGTCCTGAACATGCCTTTTTTAAAGATTCAGGTCGAGTTGAGTATGTGGCTGCAACAGATGATGAAGCGGTAGATACACTGTTATTGTTGACACAAAAAGAAGGAATCCTTCCTGCCATTGAAAGTTTTCACGCTATTGCAGAAGCAGTTAAACGCGTGCCTCGATTGAGTAAGGACAAGATTATCATTGTCAATGTAACTGGGCGTGGTGATAAAGATGTAGCCGCTATTGCTGATTATTTAGAAAAAAGAAACACGAAAAATCAAGAATGAGATAGACGATCATGATTGCTGGTACATCATCCCCAAAAAATTATAAAATCTGGGAAGATTATGTCTAAAAACTAAAATTTGAAAATTGTAATCATCGCTTTATTGTTTCGAGGCTCCGCTGAATCTGGAGACATTCATCCCAGACTCATGATAGGACGTTATTCTAATTTTATTGAAGCAACAGTTCGCATAAAAGCAGAACAATCACTCCAATCAAAAGACAGGGAACGAAAGCTATCCTGTCTTTTCTCTTTTTTAAGCAAAAGAGACATAAGCCCACTAAGCTGGCAATTTGAATCAGCCAAAGAATCTCTGTCAACTTGAAAACAGTTGAACAAGAAGCTAGAAAAAGAAAATCTCCTGCACCGATACGCAAATCAACGAAATGAGCCAAAATTCCAAGAGCTAAAAAAATAGTCATTAGAAGATTAAAACCTACCAAAAATAGGAGAAGAAGATGAAAGAACAACCAAATGAGGATAGGATATTCCTGTTCTCTTTGATCATAAAGAGCTAGTGTAATTCCCATTATGAGCAAGACAAGTTGGCTGATAGTTAAGTAGCTTAAGGAAGTTGCGAGAAAGAGTAAACTACCTACCAACTCTAATATCAAGTAGCGAATGGGAATTTTTGACTGACAAAACCGACAGCGCAGTCGATTGATAAGCTGTGAAAGGACAGGGACTAAATCACGAGGTGCTAATTTCTGCCCACAAGCATTACAATGACTGGAAGGAACGATAATGGACTGTTCAGGAAAGCGATCAACAACCAGCCCTAAAAAAGAAGCCACAATGCTTCCAACCAAGAAAAAATAAAAATGAATCATACTTTTTTATTCGCAAATAATTCTAAAAAATTGCAACTTTTCTAATAAAAGAAATTTCTGAGTTCAATCATTTGACTTTCTTATTTAGAAACATTATAATTAAACCATAATCAAAAAGATTAGAATCATTCTAAATAAAAGCGAGGTAGGATAATGGTTAATCTAAAAAATGAAGCAGCAAAAGATGTTGCAACTTTCTCAAGTGTTGAGTCTTTCAGTAAGTCTCTTCCCAAAACAAAAGTGGTATTGAACCAAGCAGTAGCAGATTTATACACTGCTCGTATTGCTCTTCACCAAGTACATTGGTACATGCGTGGAGCTGGTTTTATGGTTTGGCATCCTAAGATGGATGAATATATGGAATCCTTGGATACAACTTTGGATGAAGTGAGTGAACGTTTGATTACTCTGGGCGGAACTCCATATTCAACTTTGAGTGAATTTATCCAACACAGCAATATTGAAGAAAAAGAAGGAAAATTCAGTAAGAATGTTGCAGAAAGTTTGGAACGTGTCATCGAAATCTTCCGTTACTTGGTAGGCCTCTACCAAGAAGCTCTGGATGTAACAGATGAAGAAGGGGATGATGTGACCAACGATATTTTTGTCGGTGCAAAAGCAGAACTTGAAAAGAATATCTGGATGTTAACAGCAGAAATCGGTCAAACTCCGGGTTTGTAAGTAAATTTTTGAGAGTAGAAAATAAATTTTTAAAATCTTTTAGAATTTAAGATAAGTTTAAGGAGGTGGCGTTATACTAACATCATCAGATGAAGACCTCCTAACTTTATTTGATAAAAATCCTAAACTTTTCTTTTTCATAATAATCTCCCTATAAGAGTCGCCCAATCGGCGGCTTTTTTGTTGTTTTTGAGCACTTGAAGAATGTTTTACTTACAAAATGAGTTCTTTTCAACCTTGAAATACTCCTAAAATTCTGGTAAAATAAGCCTCATGAAAACACTTTATGATGTGCAGCAATACCTCAAAAGTTTTGGCATTATTATCTATATGGGTAAGCGCTTGTATGATATTGAAATGATGAAAATTGAGTTAGAGAGGATTTATGATGCGGGCTTGATAGAAAGAATGGACTATCTAGAAGCTGAGCGGGTCTTGCGAAAGGAACATCAGTTGGAGTTACAATATTTGAAGAAGAATGAGGAGAAAACATGTTAAACTGGATTTTATTGGCAATTATTGTTGGAACGTTAGGCTGGATGGGCTTTAACTATATTCGTGTTCGTCGTGCGGCTAAGGTAGTAGACAATGCAGAATTTGGTGATATGATTCGTCAAGGTCAGTTAATTGATTTACGAGATCCAGCCGATTTTCGTCGTAAACATATTTTAGGGGCACGAAATATTCCGTCACAGCAATTAAAAACAAGCTTAGGAGCGATTCGTAAGGACAAGACTGTTTTACTATATGAAAATAGTCGTGGACAACGTGTGATGAATGCAGCTATTCTATTGAAAAAACAAGGTTATCAAAATATTTACATCCTCTCTACAGGACTAGATGGATGGAAAGGAAAAATCAAAAGTGAGTAATCCAAGCGGGTTGCTCACTTTTAATAGCTTTTTTCTAGATAGTGCCTCACTATTTCGAGTTCTGCTTGGTTCAATGCTCGGTATTCTCCTGCGGCTGAGTTTGGTTCTAATTCAAAATCTCCAAAATGCGTCCGTTTAAGAGAAGTAACTTTGACACCGACAGTTAAAAACATCTTTTTGATTTGGTGAAATTTTCCTTCAGAAATAGTGACAGTAGCACAGCTTTTGTTTGAGCTAGAAGAATGAATTGTAAGAATGGCTGGTTTACAACTTGTTCCGTCAAGAAAAACGATGCCCTTTTGAAAGGATTGCACTGCTCGGTCATCTAGGAGACCATTAACTTCAACCTCATATGTTTTTGTGACGTGATATTGAGGATGAAGCAATTGAAAACCGAGCGGACCGTTGTCAGTGATTAACAGCAGTCCAGAAGTATCTCGATCTAGTCGCCCGACAGAATATAACTTATCATTGAAATCTTCTGGTTTGATGAGATCTAGAACCGTTTGGGATTTGGCATCGGAGTTAGCTGTCACGACACCAAGGGGTTTATTCATCATAAAATACTGATGAGGCTTGCCCAGAACAGGTTGTTCTTCTAGCGTAATCGTCTGCAAACCTGTATCAACATTTTGACTGAGTTTTCGAGCAGGACAGTCATCTACCAAGATTTTCTTTTTTAGGAGAGCTTGCTTCATCTTTTTACGACTAATGTGAGCTTGAGCTAGTAAAACATCTAAACGCATACAGTTTCCTTTGTTTTTTTCTTATCATATCATAATTTTGCAATAAAGAATGTAAATAAATTTGTTGGGCATTGATTTTCTAATGAAAACATTTACACCCGGTTTAACCGTGTTTTTTACTGTAATCTGTGGTATAATTGTTCAGTTAGAAATAAAACTTAAGATTTAGAGGATAAAATGACAAAATTAAGAGAAGATATTCGCAATATCGCTATTATCGCTCACGTTGACCACGGGAAAACAACGCTGGTGGACGAATTATTGAAGCAATCACATACATTGGACGATCGAAAAGAGTTGCAAGAACGCGCAATGGACTCCAACGATCTTGAAAAAGAACGCGGAATTACCATTCTTGCTAAGAATACAGCTGTTGCTTACAACGGTGTTCGTATCAATATCATGGACACTCCAGGACACGCGGACTTCGGTGGAGAAGTTGAGCGGATCATGAAAATGGTGGACGGGGTTGTTCTGGTTGTTGATGCTTATGAAGGAACCATGCCACAAACTCGTTTTGTATTAAAAAAAGCTCTTGAGCAAGATTTAGTGCCGATTGTTGTGGTCAATAAAATTGACAAACCATCTGCACGCCCTGCAGAAGTGGTGGATGAAGTCTTGGAACTTTTCATTGAGCTGGGTGCAGATGATGACCAATTGGATTTTCCAGTTGTGTATGCTTCTGCTATCAACGGAACGTCTTCTATGTCAGACGATCCTGCTGACCAAGAGCACACTATGGCACCGCTTTTTGATACTATTATTGATCATATTCCAGCACCAGTGGATAATTCAGACGAGCCACTTCAATTCCAAGTTTCTCTTTTGGACTACAATGACTTTGTAGGTCGTATTGGGATTGGCCGTGTTTTCCGCGGGACTGTAAAAGTTGGAGACCAAGTGACACTTTCTAAACTAGACGGCACAACGAAAAACTTCCGTGTCACCAAGCTATTTGGTTTCTTTGGACTAGAACGTCGTGAAATCGACGAAGCCAAAGCAGGTGATTTGATTGCCGTGTCTGGTATGGAAGATATCTTTGTTGGCGAAACGATTACTCCGACAGATGCAGTAGAACCATTGCCAATTCTTCACATTGACGAACCAACGCTGCAAATGACTTTCTTAGTGAACAATTCACCATTTGCTGGTCGTGAAGGGAAATGGGTAACGTCTCGGAAAGTTGAAGAACGCTTGCAGGCTGAATTGCAAACGGACGTTTCACTTCGTGTGGATCCGACTGATTCACCAGATAAATGGATTGTATCCGGTCGTGGAGAATTACATTTGTCGATCCTGATTGAAACTATGCGCCGTGAAGGTTATGAGTTACAAGTATCGCGTCCAGAAGTTATCGTCAAAGAAATTGACGGTGTGCAATGCGAGCCATTTGAGCGTGTGCAAATTGACACCCCAGAAGAATACCAAGGTTCGGTTATCCAAAGTCTTTCTGAGCGCAAGGGTGAAATGTTAGACATGGTGGCTACCGGAAACGGACAAACACGTTTGATTTTCCTTGTGCCTGCGCGTGGCTTGATTGGATACTCAACTGAATTCCTTTCTATGACGCGTGGTTACGGGATTATGAACCATACCTTTGACCAATATCTACCATTGATTCCAGGTGAGATTGGTGGACGCCGTCGTGGAGCTCTCGTGTCAATTGATACAGGAAAAGCAACGACTTACTCTATCATGTCTATTGAAGAACGTGGAACCATTTTTGTCAATCCAGGTACAGAGGTTTACGAAGGAATGATTATTGGTGAAAATTCACGTGAAAATGACTTGACGGTTAATATTACAAAAGCCAAACAAATGACCAATGTTCGGTCTGCAACGAAAGACCAAACAGCGGTTATTAAAACGCCTCGTATCTTGACATTGGAAGAATCACTTGAATTCTTGAATGATGATGAGTATATGGAAGTCACACCAGAATCTATCCGTTTGCGGAAACAAATTCTTGATAAAAATCAACGTGCCAAAGCTGCTAAAAAGAAAAAATCAGCTGAATAATGAAAGAATGGTTTGCTTTGCTGTCATTATATGAAAGAAGCGGATGGGCTAGAAAGGAGTAGAAATGTTTTATTTGATCTTTGGAATTCTCATTCTATTATTTTACATTTTTGCTGCTCCGCAAAGCATTAAAGGGACTTTAAATGTAGTAGTTTTAGTGATTGCTCTAGTCGCTTTTATCATTTTATTAGGATTGGCAGTATTTCAGATTTTTCAATTACCGTCTGAATTTTTCGTAGGAATTGCAATGATTGGCGTAGCTTATTTTTCTCTACGTGATATTTCAAAATTGTCACAAAAAAATAGAAAAGTATCGTTTCGCTCAAAACTTCGTAACAGACAAGAATAAAAAGCCGTAAAGGCTTTTTTATTTTCTGAAAAAAAGGTAAAATAGATACAGAAGAATTAAAAAGAGGCATGTTATGAAGCACATTACAAATTTTGCAAATAAGAAAGTTTTAGTTTTAGGCTTGGCCAAGTCTGGTGAATCCGCTGCTCGTTTATTAGATAAGTTGGGAGCGATTGTCACAGTGAATGACGGAAAGCCATTTGAGGAAAATCCTGCTGCTCAGTCTCTTCTTGAAGAAGGCATCAAAGTAGTAACAGGTGGTCATCCTTTGGAACTCTTGGATGAAGACTTTGAACTAATGGTCAAAAATCCTGGTATTCGTTACGACAACCCTATGGTCAAGAAAGCATTGGAAAAGGAAATCCCAGTCATCACTGAAGTTGAGTTGGCTTATTTGATTTCAGATGCTCCAATTATTGGGATTACGGGCTCTAATGGAAAGACAACAACGACAACAATGATTGCGGAAGTCTTGACTGCAGGTGGTCAAAGTGGTCTACTTTCTGGAAATATTGGTTTTCCAGCCAGTCAAGTTGCAACAACTGCAACCAAAAATGATACTCTAGTCATGGAGTTGTCTTCTTTCCAACTCATGGGTATTGAAACCTTTCACCCAGAGATTGCAGTGATTACCAACTTGATGCCAACTCATATTGATTATCATGGCTCTTTTGAAAATTATGTGGCGGCTAAATGGAACATTCAAAAAAATATGAGTAAATCTGACTTCCTTATATTGAATTTCAATCAAACATTAGCGAAAGAGCTGGCTGCAAAGACGCAAGCGACCGTTGTACCATTTTCAACGACGGAAAAGGTAGACGGCGCTTACTTAGAGGGAAACATGCTGACTTTCCGTGGAGAGCCTGTTATGGCAGCAGATGAGCTTGGCGTTCCGGGTAGCCATAATGTTGAAAATGCCCTTGCAACTATTGCAGTTGCGAAACTGCGTGGCATTGAAAATCAAGTCATCAAAGAAACTTTGGCAGGTTTTGGCGGTGTTAAACATCGTCTCCAATATGTCGGTGAAATCAACCATGTTAAATTTTATAACGATAGCAAATCCACAAATATTCTTGCAACGCAAAAGGCTTTATCTGGTTTTGACAATAGCAAGGTCATCTTGATTGCTGGTGGACTGGACCGTGGCAATGAATTTGACGAATTGGTGCCAGATATTCAAGGATTGAAGAAAATGGTTATTCTTGGAGAATCTGCAGCACGTGTCAAGAGAGCAGCAGATAAAGCAGGTGTTAGCTATATGGATGCTGCTGATGTGAAAGATGCGACGCAAAAAGCTTTTGCTGAAGCACAAGCAGGTGACATTGTTCTTCTCAGTCCTGCAAATGCTAGCTGGGATATGTATCCAAATTTTGAAGTTCGGGGCGATGAATTTATTGCAACATTTGAAGAATTAAAGGGTTAAGATGAAAAAGATTATATTTACAGGTGGAGGGACGGTTGGTCATGTGACTCTAAACCTTCTACTCATTCCAAAATTCCTAGAAGCAGGCTGGCAAGTTCACTATATTGGTGATAAGCATGGGATTGAATACCAAGAAATCCAGAAGTCAGGTTTGGATATCACTTTTCATTCTATAGCGACGGGGAAATTACGTCGTTACTTTTCTTGGCAAAATATGTTAGATGTATTCAAAGTGGCTTGGGGCATTTTGCAATCTTTAGGAATTATGGTAAAGGTTCGTCCGCAAGCTCTCTTTTCTAAGGGTGGCTTTGTATCGGTTCCTCCTGTTATTGCAGCTCGCTTAGCTGGGATTCCAGTTTATGTACATGAATCAGACCTCTCTATTGGTCTAGCAAATAAAATTGCTTACAAATGTGCGATAAAAATGTATTCTACTTTTGAACAAGCCCATGCGTTGACAAAAATTGAGCATGTGGGAGCTGTGACAAAAGTAGGAGAAAAAACAACTGCTCCAAATGAGCAGATTCAAGCGATTCGGCAGCATTTTGATGAAAACCTTCCGACACTTCTGTTTGTTGGTGGATCAGCGGGAGCAAAGGTTTTTAATGATTTTGTAACGGCAAATAAAGCAGAGCTAACTCAGCATTACAATATTATCAATTTATCAGGCGATGCTAGTTTAGATGAATTATCAAATCATCTGTACCGAATTGCCTATGTGACTGACCTCTATCAACCGTTGATGGATTTGGCGGATGTCGTTGTTACACGTGGCGGCTCTAATACTATTTTTGAATTGTTGGCTATGGCAAAACTCCATGTAATTGTTCCTTTGGGACGCGAAGCAAGTCGCGGCGATCAGATTGAAAATGCGGATTATTTTGTAAAAAAAGGCTATGCTAAAAAATTAGACGAGCCTCAACTGAATTTAGAAAATCTTCAAAAAATGATAACAGAGTTGCTTGAACAGAAAGCATTTTATGAAGAAAACATGAAACAGTCTCACGAAATAAAATCGTTAGATGAATTTTATAACCTTTTAAAAAATGATATGGACAAAGGAAGAAAATGACAAAAAAGAAGCAAGAGGATCAGAAAGAGCAAGAAACAGAAAAACTTTCTGAGTGGCAAAAAAGAAACAAGGAATACCTTGAAAAAAAGGCTCAAGAAGAAGCTGAAAAAGAGAAAGAACTAGCAGAGCAAAAAAAGCAGCATTTGCCAAGTTCTGAAAAAGAGAATGTCGAAAAGAATGATGAAAATACAGAAGAAGTGACAGCGGATACTCAAGAGAACGAGTCAGAGGAGGCAGAAAAGCCTACCGAGACAGAGACTTCTGAGGAAGAACAAGATGCGCCTTTTGATAAAACAACCTTGAGAAAAAAGAAGAAAGCAGAACGCAAACAAGCTAAGCAGGAAGCAAAAGAGACAAGAGAAAAAATTGCTCCTCGCCATATCTACCGTGCTTTGCCAGTATTGATTCTAAGTTCTATTTTGTTAATTTTAGCTGTTTATTTTATAAGCCCCTATTCAAAATTAAAGAATATAGAGGTAACGGGCAATAAACAGCTTTCAAAAACAGAGGTGCTGGATGCTTCTAGTATTCAAAAAGAGGATTACACCTTGACGACATATTTAAGTCAAAAGGCACATGCTAGAAATATTAAATTGTCAAGTCTATGGGTGAAAAAAGCAGAGATAAGTTACCAATTTCCAATTACATTTAAAATAAAAGTAACAGAATACACGGTTGTTGCTTATGATTATTCTGGGGAGCAGTATTTCCCAGTATTATCTAGTGGAGAAGAAATTGCTACTCCAGTTAAAAAATCACAGTTGCCAAAAAGTTATATAACACTTGATTTTTCAGATAAAGCAATGCTTAAGAAATTTGTGCAACAATTATCAGGTATTTCTAATACAATCAAATCAGAAATTCAAACGGTTCAGCATACACCGAGTAAAGCGACTGAGGATTTGCTGACAATCACTATGACAGATGGAAATAAAATCTTAGTTCCTTTGTCAGAAGTAGCTAAAAAACTACCTTATTATGAAAAAATTAAACCACAATTGACGGAAACAAGCGTTGTGGATATGGAAGCAGGAATATTTAGTTATAGAAATAGCTAAAATAATGTAGAAAATCTACCCAATTTTTATTTTTTTATGTTATAATATGCTTTGAATAACTATACTTTTTTGATAGTTAAATTGATAAGTGAGAAACTTGGTAGATAGAGAGGAATGGTCTAATGGCTAGAGATGGCTTTTTTACAGGATTAGATATCGGAACAAGCTCCATTAAGGTCTTGGTAGCAGAACACGTAAACAATGAATTAAATGTAATTGGGGTTAGTAATGCCAAAAGTGCTGGCGTAAAAGATGGTATCATTGTAGATATCGAAGCAGCAGCAAGTGCTATAAAATCTGCAATTTCACAAGCAGAAGAAAAAGCAGGAATTTCCATTAAGTTGGTGAACGTTGGTTTGCCTGCTAACTTGTTGCAGATTGAAGCAACGCAAGGTATGATTCCTGTAACAAGCGAAACAAAAGAAATCACAGATGCAGATGTTGAAAATGTTGTGAGATCTGCTTTGACAAAAAGTATGACTCCAGACCGCGAAGTTATTACCTTTATTCCTGAAGAGTTCATTGTAGATGGCTTCCAAGGAATTCGTGATCCTCGTGGAATGATGGGCATTCGTTTAGAAATGCGTGGTCTTCTCTATACAGGTCCACGTACCATTCTTCATAATTTGAGAAAAACAGTTGAGCGTGCAGGAGTTCAAGTGGAAAATATTATCATCTCTCCGCTTGCCATGACCAAATCTGTTCTAAATGAAGGTGAACGTGAATTTGGTGCGACTGTCATTGATATGGGTGGTGGCCAAACAACAGTTGCTTCTGTTCGCAACCAAGAATTGCAATTTACCAATATCTATCAAGAAGGTGGCGAATACGTCACAAAAGACATCTCAAAAGTTTTAAAAACTTCTAAAAAACTTGCCGAAAGTTTGAAGTTTAATTACGGAGAGGCTTATGTACCGGCTGCTAGCAATGAGTCATTCCAAGTGGAAGTGATTGGAGAAGTGGAGCCAGTTGAAGTAACAGAGCGCTATTTAGCAGAAATTATTTCAGCACGTGTTAAGCATATCTTTGAACAAATCAAGCAAGATTTAGAAAGAAGACACTTATTAGAACTTCCAGGTGGACTTGTTATTATTGGTGGTGGTGCAATTTTACCAGGTGTGGTGGAATTGGCGCAAGAAGTTTTCGGTGTTCCTGTTAAACTATACGTACCAAATCAAATCGGTATTCGTAATCCAGCTTTTGCTCATGTCATTAGCTTATCAGAATATGCTGGAAATCTATCTGAAGTGGATGTTTTAGCACAAGCTGCCGTTCACGGTGATGAACTTCTGCGTCATCAACCGGTTGAATTTTCTCGTCCGACTCAACAAACTCAGTCGTTCAATCCGTTGCAGCGCTTTACTCAGCCGCAACAAACAACTGTGACTCCGATTGCTGAACCAGCAGAAGAAGTTGAACGTCCCGAACCACTTCCGACACAATCTCAACAACCAAAAGAAAAATTGACAGATCGTGTTCGAAATCTACTTGGTAATATGTTTGATTAAAGGAGAAGGTAATACATTATGACATTTTCATTTGATACAGCTGCGGCACAAGGAGCAGTAATTAAAGTTATTGGTATCGGTGGTGGTGGTGGTAATGCCATTAACCGCATGATTGATGAAGGAGTATCAGGCGTTGAATTTATCGCTGCCAATACAGATGTTCAAGCTCTTAGTGGTTCAAAAGCAGAAACAGTCATTCAGCTTGGTCCAAAGTTGACGCGTGGTCTTGGTGCTGGAGGACAGCCTGAAATCGGTCGTAAAGCGGCTGAAGAAAGCGAAGAAGTGTTGACGGAAGCTCTTACGGGAGCTGATATGGTCTTTATTACTGCTGGTATGGGCGGTGGCTCTGGTACAGGTGCTGCACCAGTTATTGCTCGTATTGCAAAAGGTCTTGGTGCCTTAACTGTTGCAGTTGTTACTCGTCCGTTTGGCTTTGAAGGAAGTAAGCGTGGTAACTTTGCGATTGAAGGAATCAATGAACTTCGTGAGCATGTAGATACACTTCTTATCATTTCAAACAATAATTTACTTGAAATTGTTGATAAGAAAACTCCTCTTCTTGAAGCATTGAGCGAAGCAGACAATGTCCTTCGTCAAGGTGTACAAGGAATTACGGACTTGATTACAAGCCCAGGACTTATTAACCTTGACTTTGCTGATGTAAAAACCGTTATGGCAAATAAAGGTGATGCTCTTATGGGAATCGGTATTGGTAGTGGCGAAGAACGTGTTATTGAAGCTGCACGTAAGGCTATCTATTCACCGCTTCTTGAAACAACGATTGATGGAGCTGAAGATGTCATTATCAACGTTACAGGTGGTCTTGATATGACCTTGATTGAAGCAGAAGAAGCATCAGAAATCGTCAATCAAGCAGCAGGTCATGGTGTTAATATTTGGTTAGGTACTTCTATTGACGACAGCATGAAAGATGAAATTCGTGTGACAGTTGTTGCAACGGGTGTTCGTCAAGAAAAAATTGATCGAGTAAGTGGTGTTCGTCCAGTTGCTCAACAAAATTCTTATGCAGCTGGAACTCGTGAAAATCGTAATTCTAGAGGAAGCCAAGGTTATGACCGTAACTTTGATTTGACTGAAAATCTTGAAGTTCCAAAGCCAAGTCGTCAACGGACAGAAGCGCCACAGGCTTCAGCATTTGGTGATTGGGATTTGCGTCGTGAAAATATTGTTCGCTCAACAGATGCGAGTTCTGCACCAGCTGTGGAACGTTATGAAGACACTAGTTCTGATGACGATGAATTAGAAACACCACCATTCTTTAAAAACCGATAAAATGGATTTAGCAAAGAATACATATCAAGTTTTGGAAAATGTAGCGCAAGCTACTCAAAAAGCTAATCGCTCAAAAAATTCAGTAGAAGTAATAGCTGTCACCAAATATGTTGACAGCTCTACTGCTAAAGAGCTAGTTAAAGCAGGAATTCATCATATCGGTGAAAATCGAGTTGATAAATTTCTAGAGAAATATCAGGCTCTGAAAGATGAACGTGTAACTTGGCACTTAATTGGTACACTTCAAAGGCGGAAAGTGAAAGACGTCATCAATTATGTTGATTATTTCCATGCCTTAGATTCCGTAAAATTAGCTCAAGAAATCAATAAAAGAGCTGAACATATCATTAAATGCTTTTTACAAGTAAATATTTCCAAAGAAGCCAGTAAACATGGTTTTGCTATAGAGGAAATTGATACTATTTTACCTGAGCTAGAAAAACTTGAAAACATCCAGATTGTAGGTTTGATGACAATGGCACCGATTGAAGCAGATGAAGCGGAATTAAATGTCATTTTCCAACAAGCCTATCAATTACAGCAAAGATTACAACGTAAACAGTTACCTAATATGCCTTTTACTGATTTAAGTATGGGAATGAGCCGTGATTATGCAATAGCTATTGCAAATGGTTCGACTTTTGTCAGAATTGGTACCGCATTTTTTAAATAGGAAAGTATTATGTCTCTTAAAGATAGATTTGATAAATTCATTGATTACTTTACGGAAGATGGTGAAGATGCTGGCGTTCAAACGCCTGAGCTACCACTACGTGCGAGTAGTCAATCTGTAACACCTACTAAAGAAAGAACAGTACATACAGCGAGTAGTTCTGTACAATCTTCTACAAGGTCAGGAGCAAATGAAAACATCACTCGTCTTCATGCGCGCCAGCAAGAATTGGCACAGCATCGCACGATTTCAGATGACAAAGTGACCATCAATGTTCGTTACCCAAGAAAATATGAAGAAACAACTGAAATTGTTGATTTGTTAATTGTTAACGAAAGTATTTTGATTGATTTTCAATATATGACAGAAGTGCAAGCTCGTCGTTGTTTGGACTATTTGGATGGTGCGCGTTATGTGCTTGCTGGGAACATAAAAAAAGTTGCGAGTACAATGTACCTTTTAACACCAATCAATGTTATTGTAAATGTTGAGGATTTGAAATTGCCTGAGGATTTACAAAGTGGCGAATTTGATTTTGATATGAAACGTAGATAAAAACATGGTTTGGATTGTAAATATACTTTATAATTTGGTAAGAGTGTATTCATTTATTTTAGTGGTGTATGCTCTCTTATCTTGGTTTCCGGGTGCCTATCAAACATCACTTGGTCAGTTGATTCTGCGGATAGTAGAGCCTGTTTTAAAACCATTTCAACGTTTCAACCTACAATTTGCTGGGATTGATTGGACGGTTCTTGTTGTTATCTTTCTTCTGAATTTTGTTTCTGGCATCATTTTGAATGCCCTTTTGCTTTTAGCTTAAATTCATGAAGAATAGCAAACATTTATATCAACATTTTGCAGAAGAAGATCGTGAATTTGTTGATAAAAGTTTAGAACAGATGCAGCGCGTTGAGGATTCTTATTCTTTTGAAGTGACTTCGTTTGTAAATCCACATCAAGTTGAAGTTTTGCGAAATCTTGGGAATCATTTGCAATTGCAAATATTTTCAAGTTCGGATTATTATACGAGTGAATTTGCTAAAGTCATTATTGCTCCTCTCTACTATGAGTTGCAATTAAGTGATTTTGAAATAGAGTTGTTAGAAATTAGCTATGCGAATAAATTTCACCATTTAACCCATTCGCAAATAATGGGAACGTTATTGAATCAATTAGGGATTGAACGTAAAGTTTTTGGTGATATTCTTGTAGCTTCAGGTAGAGCACAAATTATGGTAGATAAGAAATTCACTCAATTTTTCATCGATCATATCTCAAGGATAGCAAAGACACCTGTAAAATTGAAGCAAGTGGATTTTTCACAACAAATTATCGCTCAAACTGATTCAAAGCTAAGAGATGTGCTTGTCTCTAGTATGCGTTTGGATAAAGTGGTAGCTGCCTCATTTCATTTGTCACGAAGCATTGCCGCTCGGCTGATAGCAACAAAGCAAGTTAAGGTAAACTATTCTACGCTGGATAATCCCAGTCATCATTTGTTATTAAATGACTTGATTAGTGTACGAGGATATGGGAGAGTAAAAGTTTTAAGAGAAAATGGCTTTTCAAAAAATGGAAAGTACAAATTAACTGTTGAATTATTGTCTAGTAAGTAAGGAGAAAATATGGCTATTACATCATTAGAAATTAAAGATAAAGCTTTTGCTCATAAATTTAGAGGATATGATGTTGACGAAGTAGATGAATTTCTTGATATCATTGTCCAAGATTACGAAGATTTAGTGCGTGTCAATCATGAACAAGAGTCAAAAATTAAAAATCTGGAAGAACGTTTGACCTATTTTGACGAGATGAAGGATTCCCTTAGCCAGTCTGTATTGATTGCACAAGATACAGCAGAACGTGTAAAACAAGCGGCAAATGACCGTTCTGAAAACATTGTTCATAAGGCTGAGCAAGAAGCCCAACATTTATTGGATGAGGCAAAATACAAGGCTAATGAAATTCTTCGTCAAGCGACAGATAATGCTAAGAAAGTGGCTGTTGAAACAGAAGAGTTGAAAAATAAAACGCGTGTTTTCCACCAACGTTTAAAATCAACCATTGAAAGTCAATTAAGCATTGTGAATTCTTCAGAATGGGAAGATATTCTTCGCCCAACAGCTACTTACTTGCAGACTAGTGATGAAGCCTTTAAAGAAGTTGTTCAGTCTGCTTTGGGTGAAGTCGTAACGACTCCAGAAGAAGATGAAGTGGATGTGACGCGTCAGTTCTCTCCAGAGGAAATGGAAGAATTACAAAGACGCATTGAAGAAGCAAATCGTGAATTAGCCGAAACACAAGCGTTTGAAACATTAGATGAGTCTGTCTTAGGATTAAATCTGACAAATGCTGAGACTTCAACAGATAACTCAGAAGCTACTTCAACAGAATCTGTAGATATTTTATAAGAGAATGTAAAAACAAGATGCTAACAAAATATTCGCAGCGAGCAGGTGACGGTGAGAGACCTGTAATTCCTTTTGTTAGGATTATCATTTTGCAAACTTAAATCTGAAAACAGTAAGATTTAACGCTTAACTCACGTTACGAGTAAGAGGGATAGGAATCTTATTCTTATCTAAATGAAGGTGGTACCACGAATTTTCGTCCTTTTGATGAATTTGTGGTTTTTTTAGTTGTTACTAATATGAAAAAGGAGAACTTATGAAATTAAAAGAAACTCTTAATCTTGGAAAAACAGCTTTTCCAATGCGTGCTGGTTTGCCGAATAAAGAACCTCTTTGGCAAAAAGAATGGGAAGATGCAAAATTGTATCAACGCCGTCAAGAATTGAATGAAGGTAAACCACACTTTACACTTCACGATGGCCCTCCTTATGCTAATGGAAATATTCACGTTGGGCATGCCATGAACAAGATTTCTAAAGATATTATCGTTCGTTCAAAATCGATGTCTGGCTATTATGCGCCTTACATCCCAGGCTGGGATACTCATGGTCTTCCGATTGAGCAAGTTCTGGCAAAGCAAGGTGTGAAGCGAAAAGAAATGGATTTGGCAGAGTATTTAAAACTTTGTCGCGATTATGCACTGAGTCAAGTAGACAAACAACGTGAAGATTTCAAACGCTTAGGTGTTTCTGGTGATTGGGAGCATCCGTATGTGACGTTGACTCCGGATTATGAAGCTGCTCAAATTCGCGTATTTGGAGAAATGGCGAAAAAAGGCTATATCTACCGCGGTGCGAAGCCGGTTTATTGGTCATGGTCATCTGAATCAGCTCTTGCAGAGGCAGAAATTGAGTATCATGATTTGGTTTCAACCTCTCTTTACTATGCAAATAAGGTAAAAGACGGCAAAAATGTGCTAGATACAGATACTTATATTGTAGTTTGGACGACAACACCATTTACTATTACGGCTTCTCGCGGTTTGACAGTAGGTGCTGACTTTGATTATGTTGTGGTAAAACCAGCTGGGGAAAGCCGTAAATTTGTCGTTGCTGCTGACTTGCTCAATAGCTTGTCTGAAAAATTCGGCTGGGAAGATGTGGAGGTCTTGGCAACTCATCGCGGTGCTGAACTGAACCATATCGTGACAGAGCACCCGTGGGATGAGGAAGTAGATGAATTGGTGATTCTTGGTGACCACGTTACACTAGATTCAGGTACAGGGATTGTCCATACAGCTCCTGGTTTTGGTGAGGACGACTACAATGTTGGGATTGCAAATGGCTTAGAAGTAGCCGTTACAGTCAATGAACGTGGTATCATGATGGAAAATGCTGGCCCAGATTTTGCAGGGCAATTTTATGACAAGGTAGTTCCTACAGTAATTGAAAAGTTAGGTCAACTTCTCCTTGCGCAAGAAGAAATTTCTCACTCCTACCCATTTGACTGGCGGACGAAAAAGCCAATTATTTGGCGTGCGGTACCGCAATGGTTTGCTTCAGTTTCAAAATTCCGTCAGGAAATTCTTGATGAGATTGAAAAAGTGAAGTTCCACTCTGAATGGGGTAAAGTTCGTCTTTACAATATGATCCGTGACCGTGGAGATTGGGTCATTTCGCGTCAGCGGGCTTGGGGAGTGCCACTTCCAATCTTCTATGCGGAGGACGGCACACCGATTATGACAGAGCAAACAATTGAGCATGTGGCTGAGCTCTTTGCGGAACATGGCTCTATCATTTGGTGGCAACGAGAAGCGAAAGATTTGCTTCCAGAAGGATTTACTCATCCAGGGTCACCAAATGGTACATTCACTAAAGAAACGGACATCATGGACGTGTGGTTTGATTCTGGTTCTTCTTGGAATGGTGTGGTGGTCAATCGTCCTGAATTGACTTATCCTGCTGACCTTTATCTTGAAGGGTCAGACCAGTATCGTGGTTGGTTCAACTCATCGCTTATCACATCGGTTGCCAACCATGGTGTAGCTCCTTATAAACAAATTCTTTCACAAGGGTTTGCTTTAGACGGTAAAGGCGAGAAAATGTCGAAGTCTCTCGGCAACACGATTGCTCCAAGTGATGTTGAAAAACAATTTGGTGCGGAAATCTTGCGGCTTTGGGTAACGAGTGTAGACTCCAGTAACGACGTTCGTATCTCTATGGATATTTTGAGCCAAGTTTCTGAAACTTACCGTAAGATTCGGAATACCCTCCGTTTCTTGATTGCCAATACATCTGACTTCAATCCGAAAGAAGATACTGTTGCTTATGATGACCTTCGCTCTGTTGATAAGTATATGACCGTTCGATTTAATCAACTTGTCAAGACGATTCGTGAGGCTTATGCCGACTTTGAATTTTTAGATATTTACAAAGCGATTGTAAACTTTGTGACAGTTGATTTATCAGCTTTCTATCTTGATTTTGCAAAAGATGTTGTCTATATTGAAGCAGCTAAATCATTGGAACGCCGTCAAATGCAGACCGTCTTTTATGATATTTTAGTAAAAATTACAAAATTGTTGACCCCAATTCTTCCACATACAGCAGAAGAAATCTGGTCTTACTTAGAACATGAGCCAGAAGAATTTGTTCAGTTAGCAGAATTGCCAGATGCGCTGACTTTCCCTAATGAGGAAGAACTATTAGATACTTGGACAAACTTTATGAACTTCCGCAGTCAAGCTCAGAAAGCTTTGGAAGAAGCACGTAATGAAAAGGTTATTGGAAAATCTTTGGAAGCTCATTTAACGATTTATCCAAATGAAGTAGTGAGAACATTGCTTGAAGCGGTTAATAGCGACGTTGCGCAACTTCTCATTGTCTCTAAATTAACAATCGCAGACGGGGAAGCTCCTGAAAATGCTATTGCTTTCGAGGATGTAGCTTTTACAGTTGAGCATGCAGAGGGACAAGTTTGTGAACGTTGCCGTCGGGTAGATGAAACAGTCAAAGAACGTAGCTATCATGCAATTGTTTGTGACCACTGTGCAGAAATCGTTGAAGAACATTTTGCGCAAGCAGTTACAGAAGGATTTGAAACAAAATAATCAAAAGGGAGTGGGACAAAAATCGGTAATTTCG
>ERZ773006.291-NODE-291-length-25647-cov-44.4055_pt1 | contig 25647 bp, 23 predicted proteins | sample MGYA00580843_ERZ773006 | MGnify/ENA primary metagenome ERZ773006 (study PRJEB29015, sample SAMEA2738011) | human oral metagenome | biome: human oral; feature: human-associated habitat; material: dental | place: China | collected 2052 ...
TTTTCTTGGTTGCTTGATAAATAAACCTAAAAAGATAATATAAATTAAAGGAGTAAATAATGTCTAAAAAACTAACTTTCCAGGAAATTATCCTTACTTTGCAACAATACTGGAACGACCAGGGTTGTATGCTCATGCAGGCTTATGATAATGAAAAGGGTGCAGGAACCATGAGTCCTTACACCTTCCTTCGTGCCATTGGGCCTGAACCATGGAATGCGGCTTATGTAGAGCCATCTCGTCGTCCAGCTGATGGTCGTTACGGGGAAAACCCAAATCGTCTCTATCAACACCACCAATTCCAAGTGGTTATGAAACCTTCTCCATCAAATATCCAAGAGCTCTACCTTGAGTCATTGGAAAAATTGGGGATCAATCCTTTGGAACATGATATTCGTTTCGTTGAAGATAACTGGGAAAACCCATCAACTGGTTCAGCTGGTCTTGGTTGGGAAGTTTGGCTTGACGGTATGGAAATCACTCAGTTCACCTACTTTCAACAAGTTGGTGGATTGGCAACTGGTCCGGTAACTTCTGAGGTCACTTACGGTTTGGAACGTTTGGCTTCTTACATCCAAGAAGTAGATTCTGTTTACGATATTGAGTGGGCTCCAGGCGTTAAATACGGAGAAATCTTCCTTCAACCAGAATATGAACACTCAAAATACAGCTTTGAAGTCTCAGACCAAGATATGCTGCTTGAAAACTTTGAAAAATTTGAAAAAGAAGCAGGACGTGCTTTGGAATTGGGTCTTGTTCACCCAGCCTACGACTACGTATTGAAATGTTCACATACTTTTAACTTGCTAGATGCTCGTGGTGCTGTTTCTGTCACAGAACGTGCCGGTTATATTGCCCGTATCCGTAACTTGGCTCGTGTCGTAGCCAAAACCTTCGTCGCAGAACGTAAGAAACTTGGTTACCCACTTCTTGACGAAGCCACACGCGCAAAACTTCTAGCAGAAGAGGAAGAATAAAAAAGCGTTACAAGAATGGAAAATGGGCAAACAAAGTGAGCCCACATGGCTACCCAGAGGCAAGTCGAAGACTTGCTTAAAGGGATAGGCACCGCCGTACTGGTATATGGGGATTTTTGAAACGTTAGGTTCAAAAATCAGTTAGCTAAATCCACTTTGATGAGACTGTTGGAAATCTATGTCAAGGAGACATCAGATTTCCATACAGCCTTACAAAGTTAGTTAGCAACGTCCCCAGTACCTAAGGCGCCTATCAAAAAAAGAATTTTGTAAAGGAAGAAACATGACAAAAAACTTATTAGTAGAACTTGGACTTGAAGAATTGCCAGCCTACGTTGTCACACCAAGTGAAAAACAACTCGGGGAGAAAATGGCAGCCTTCTTGGATGATAACCGTCTCTCATACGAAAGCATTCAAACTTTCTCAACACCGCGCCGTTTGGCAGTCCGTGTCATTGGCTTGGCTGATCAACAATCTGATTTGACAGAAGATTTTAAAGGACCTTCTAAGAAAATCGCCTTGGATGCAGAAGGTAACTTCTCAAAAGCGGCACAAGGATTTGTCCGTGGAAAAGGCTTGACCGTTGATGACATCGAATTCCGTGAAGTTAAGGGTGAAGAATATGTCTACGTGACGAAACATGAAGCTGGAAAACCTGCCAAAGAAGTCTTGGATGGCGTTCCAGAAGTGCTTGCTTCATTGACTTTCCCTGTCAGCATGCACTGGGCTAACAACACATTTGAATACATTCGCCCAGTTCACACCTTGACAGTTCTTTTGGGCGACGAAGCGCTTAACCTTGATTTCTTGGATATCAAGTCAGGTCGTGTGAGCCGTGGTCACCGTTTCCTTGGGCACGAAGTGGAAATCACCAATGCAGATTCTTATGAGGAAGACCTTCGTACCGTGTACGTGATTGCGGATAGCAAAGAACGTGAAAACATGATTCGTGAGCAAATCAAAGCCATCGAATCAGAACAAGGTGTTCAAGTCCAAATCGAAGAAGGACTTTTGAATGAAGTCTTGAACTTGGTCGAATACCCAACAGCATTTATGGGAAGTTTCGACACTAAGTATTTGGACGTTCCAGAAGAAGTCTTGGTGACATCAATGGAAACGCACCAACGTTACTTTGTTGTACGTGACCTTGACGGTAAGCTTAAACCAAACTTCATCTCAGTCCGTAATGGTAACGCTGAGCACTTGGAAAATGTTATCCGAGGAAATGAAAAAGTATTGGTGGCCCGTCTTGAAGATGGTGAATTTTTCTGGCGTGAAGACCAAAAACTTAAGATTGAAGACCTCGTGGCTAAATTGGCTAACGTGACTTTCCATGAAAAAATCGGTTCTCTCTCAGAACACATGGCCCGTGCTGGTGTCATTGCCGCGTCATTGGCTGAGCAAGCTGGTTTGACTGCCGAAGAAAGAACAGCCGTAGCGCGTGCAGCTGAAATCTATAAATTTGACCTCTTGACTGGTATGGTCGGAGAGTTCGATGAATTGCAAGGAATCATGGGTGAAAAATACGCCCTCCTTGCTGGTGAAGATGATGCAGTAGCGACGGCTATCCGTGAGCATTACCTTCCTGATTCAGCAGACGGAGCCCTTCCTGAAACCAAGGTTGGTGCCATCCTTGCGCTTGCAGATAAATTGGATACCCTCCTTTCCTTCTTCTCAGTTGGCTTGATTCCATCAGGTTCTAATGACCCTTATGCACTTCGTCGTGCAACGCAAGGGATTGTTCGTATCTTGGATGCTTTTGGTTGGCACATTCCTATGGATGAGTTGATCGACAGCCTTTACACCCTTTCATTTGATAGTCTTTCTTATGACAATCAAGCAGAAGTCATCAACTTCATCAAAGCGCGTGTGGACAAGATGATGGGACGCACACCAAAAGATATCAAAGAAGCCGTTCTTGCTGGTTCAAACTTCGTGGTTGCGGATATGCTTGAAGCAGCTGACGCCCTCTCAGAAGCTGCTAAGGCTGATGGTTACAAGGCAGCTGTTGAATCACTCTCACGTGCCTTCAACTTGGCAGAAAAAGCAGATGCTTCAGTAGCAGTCGATGCTAGCCTCTTTGAAAATGATCAAGAAAAAGCTCTTTCTAAAGCAATTGAAGAGCTTGAATTGACAGGTTCAGCTGGTGATAAATTGTCTCAGCTCTTTGCTCTTAGCCCAGTCATCGATGCCTTCTTTGACAATACGATGGTTATGGCGGAAGATGTGGCTGTTAAAAATAACCGTTTGGCTCTTCTTTCTACTCTTGTGGCTAAAGCCAAAGCTGTTGCAGCCTTTAACCAATTGAATACAAAATAGAGGTAAGAGGAATGGATTCTAAAAAAATTGCTCGAATCAATGAGCTTGCAAAAAAGAAAAAAACAGAAGGTTTGACTCCAGAAGAAGCAGTGGAACAAGCAAAACTTCGTGAAGAATACATTGAGGGCTATCGTCGCTCAGTTCGTCACCATATCGAAGGAATTAAAGTGGTTGACGAAGAGGGTAACGATGTGACACCTGAAAAACTACGTCAAATACAACGTGAAAAAGGTTTGCATGGCCGTAGCCTTGATGATCCTGAATCATAATAACGATGTACAAGGGTTTGGAATTTTTCCAAGCCCTTGTTTTGAAGTCTAAAATTCTGAATATTCTGTATAAATTTGACCAATTGTTTTAAAAATGGTACAATACAGGTTATGTTAAAAATAGCAGGGCTCCTTGAGTCGTGCTAAATAGAATTGGAGTGAAAAAAATGTCGCAAAAGCAACATCATAAAGACGACGAAAACCAGACTGAGAATGGGATGGTGCGTGGTCTTCAAAACCGTCACGTCCAGCTGATTGCCATCGCTGGTACAATCGGTACAGGTCTCTTCCTTGGGGCGGGGCGTTCCCTATCCCTAACAGGACCTTCAATCATCTTAGTATATATACTAACTGGTATCTTCATGTATCTTATGATGCGAGCGATCGGTGAGATGCTCTATATGGATCCTGACCAGCACACCTTTATCAACTTTATTACCAAATACCTTGGTAAGGGCTGGGGATTCTTCTCGGGTTGGTCTTACTGGGTATCGCTGATATTCCTTGGGATGGCAGAAATTACGGCTGTATCGACCTATGTGCAATACTGGTTCCCGAGTTGGCCTGCCTGGCAGATTCAGATTGTCTTCTTGATTATCCTGAGTTCGGTTAACCTAATCGCAGTTAAGATTTTCGGGGAAGTTGAGTTTTGGTTTGGGATGATAAAGATTGTCACCATTCTTGCCTTGATAGCTACAGGGATATTTATGGTAGCAACTAACTTTGAAACGCCAGCTGGACATGCGAGCCTTATTAACATCACACAAGGTTTCCAGATGTTCCCTAAAGGTTGGGTGAGCTTTGTCATGACCTTCCAAATGGTCTTCTTTGCCTACCAAGCCATCGAATTTGTAGGGATTACAACATCTGAGACAGCAAATCCACGTAAGGTGTTGCCAAAGGCAATCAAGGAGATTCCGATTCGTATTGTCATTTTCTATGTGGGTGCCCTCATTGCCCTCATGGCTATCTTCCCATGGCAAAAACTTCCAGTTAATGAATCACCCTTCGTAACGGTCTTCCAAATGGCTGGTATCAAGTGGGCAGCGGCTTTCATTAACTTTGTTGTTCTGACAGCAGCGGCTTCATCATTGAACTCAACGCTTTACTCTACAGGTCGTCACCTTTTCCAAATTGCTAAGGAAACACCAAATAGTAAAGTCATGAAAGCTTTGAAGCTAGATACTTTGTCACGTAATGGTATTCCTTCACGTGCTATCATTGTTTCAGCCATTGTAGTATGTGTTTCAGCCTTCATCAATGTCTTGCCTGGTGTATCTGATGCCTTCGCTTTGATTACGGCATCATCATCAGGTGTCTACATTGCCATCTATATTTTGACCATGCTTGCTCATCTCAAGTACCGTAAGTCTCAAGAGTTTATGGCAGATGGCTTCCTTATGCCAGCCTATAAGATTCTTAATCCATTGACTATCCTTTTCTTCATCTTCGTCTTTGTTTGTCTCTTCTTGCAAAAGTCAACTGTTGTAGGAGCCGTTGGAGCAACGATCTGGATTGTGGTATTCAGTATCTATAGTAACTTGAAACATAGAAAATAATTTAAGCTAACTCACCTTTCTGGTGAGTTTTTTGTTGCAAAAAAGGACACAAGGTGTCCTGGTTATAAATTATGCAATACTTTCTTGGTTTCCATGTTGAAAGGACTCACCTAAGAGGCTTTTGCTGCGGTGAAAAATAGCAGACTTGTGATTGTTGTGTGCACGCCCATTTACATCTAGTTTGGCCCATTCAAGTGCCTGGTGGGCGTTACGATATGATACCGTAGATGTACCGATGTAGCTGTAGATCCCTGCCTGAGAAAGAATAAAACCTTGAAGTTGACGAATATGTTCATCATTGAGGGCTTCAGAAAAATGAATCTTAACTGTCTTATAAGTTAAAGCTTGGACAGACTCAACGATAGGCGACTCTGCTAGGAGGTGCAAAAGTTCTTGATGCTTAGTAAAGTACTTATCATAGTCCATTGGAAGAATGATAGTATGGGCAATCCAATCTTCCAAGTTGGCTTTAGCTTTTTTACTGAGACCTCTTGCTGTGATACTGAGATCATCCATATTGAAAGGAAGCTGGTCGATGTGAGCAGTGTTTGAACCATATGCCTTTCTGAAAAGCGGTGTACTTGATAGAATATGTCCAGTGGGAGAAATAATAGCCAAGGCAGTTTCCTTGGTTTGGTAACCAAGCTCGTGGCATTCCATGCTAGCGTATGTGTCTTTAAATTCAATAATTGCTCTTGTTTTCATCGTGTAATTCTCTTTCTGTTAGTTTATAAACTAACGATAGTTTATCATGACTTATAATCTTGGTCAAGATTTTACCTTCAAAAACAAAAAATATTTTTGTAAGGGTTGGCAAAAATATTTGAACTCTGATACTATATAACCATAGCAAAAGGATTGTTACTGGTCAGCAGGCAAAACCTAGATAAATACGAAAAACTAATGGGAGTAGTGTATACTCGTCCCAATTGGTTCTTGGTATTTATTTAGGTTTTTTTGTTGAAAAAGCCTCAAAGAAAACTAGGATCCTAGACAAGAAAGGAGCCCTTATGGCTAAATATACTGAATTAGCTGAGGACATTCTCAAACACGTTGGTGGCAAGGAAAATGTCAATAGCTTGAAACACTGTGTGACACGTTTGCGCTTTGATTTGAAAGATGAATCTAAAGCAGATGATGACTACCTTAAGAGCCGTGACGGAGTTGTTACTGTTGTTAAAGCAGGAGGACAATATCAGGTGGTGATTGGTAACCATGTGCCTGATGTTTATGCGGAGGTTCTCCAAGTTGGTGGTCTTCCAGCAGGTGGTAGTCTTGATATTGATGAAGGTGATGCGCCTAAAGGGAATCTTTTTGACCGCTTTGTATCTTTGGTTTCAAGTATTTTTCAACCTTTCCTTGGACCTTTGGCTGCGGCCGGGATTATCAAGGGTGTAGTTGCTATCATGGCAGCATGTGGTCTGTCAGCTGCAACAAGTCCTATTTATGTCATCTTGAATGCAGCAGGAGATGGTTTCTTCCAGTTCTTGCCAATCTTGATTGCATTAACATCTGCCCGTCGTTTCAAGGTTAATGAGTTTACAGCTATTGCGATTGCAGGAGCGCTTGTTTACCCTGATATTGCTACACTAGTGACTGCTCTTCAAAAGGCTGGTCAAGGACATGTTCTAGGAGTTATTCCTTTTGCACTTCCTGCAGGAGGTTACCTCTCAACTGTAATGCCTTCTATCTTGGCAATTTGGGTGGCTTCATACATTCAAAATTCTTTACCAAGATTACTCCAGATGTGATTAAAGTCTTCGTAGTGCTTTTCTTTACATTACTCATTACCGTTCCATTAACATTCTTGGTGGTGGGACCAGTTGCCAATACTTTCTCTAATGGATTGACAAATCTTTTCCAAGCAATCATGAATTTTAATCCGATTGTCTTTGGTCTTGTACTTGGTGTTTTGTGGCAAGTCTTGGTTATGTTCGGAATGCACTGGGCACTTGTTCCCCTTGCTATCTTAGATGTGGCAACAAACGGAAGTTCTATTATTCTTTCAGCAGCTATTCTTCCATGTTTCACGCAAACAGGTGTGTTGGGAGCTATCATGCTTAAAACGAAAGAAGAAAAAGTCCGTACCATCTCTATGCCAGCCTTTATTTCATCTATTTTTGGGGTTACAGAACCTGCTATCTATGGGGTAACTCTTCCAATGAAAACGCCATTCTACATTTCATGTGGTGTTTCAGGACTTATGGGGGCTGCCATGATAGCCCTAGATATTAAGGCGTATTCAATAGGTGGTCTAGGTGTCTTTGTCTTCCCAAGCCTTATTGGGCCTGACGGTAATCTTTCTAAAGTTATCATTGCCATTATGGGTGGTGTTCTTGCCTTCCTCATCCAACTCTTTGTACGAGTACCAAATCTATACGGTGGTGGATCAGCTAAGGGTGAAGAAAAAGCTGAGGAAGTTGCACCTACTCCTAAAGAAATTCAACAAGAAATCATTGCTAGCCCACTTATTGGGAATATTGTCCCACTTGACCAAGTTCCTGACCAAGTCTTTGCCTCAGGAGCTATGGGTAAAGGAATTGCTATTGACCCTACTGATGGGGTAGTGGTCGCACCAACTAAGGCAACGGTTAATTTAGTCTTCCCTACTGGCCATGCTATTGGTTTGACAACTGAAAATGGTGCAGAGCTTCTCATTCATATTGGTATGGATACTGTTTCTCTTGCTGGAAAAGGGTTCAAGACCTATGTAGAAGCAGGGGATGTCGTAGAAGCGGGTCAAAAACTTATAGAATTTGACCTAGCAACTATCCGAGACGCTAAATTACCAGTCATCACACCGGTCATTGTGACAAATACTGCTGACTTCGATGATGTCTTAACGACTAAAGAAGCTCGCGTTAACACTGGTGATTATCTCTTTACTGCTGTTAAATAAAAATAAATCCGAGAAGCTGATTCTCGGATTTATTTTTATTTGAATTTGTAGTCTTTAACGACTTCTACTGAATTAACTATTACATTTTCTTTTGGTTTGCTATTGTTATCAACTTCAAGGTTAGCAATAGTATCAACGACATCCATGCCTTTGATGACTTGTCCAAAGACAGTATATTTCGTATCACCAGCAGGGTAACCTCCTTTTTTGTAGGCGTCAATGATAGGTTTTGGATAGCCTTCGTTTCCTAGTTGCTTACTTTGGTCATCCTTGTTTTGAACGATGAAGAATTGGCTGCCGTTTGAATCTTTAGCACCGGTATTAGCCATAGCAAGTGCGCCACGGATGTTGTAGAGGAATGGTGTAGGTTCAACAGCGAAACCTTTCTTCCAGATAGATTCTCCACCGGTACCATCTCCCTTAGGATCACCGCTTTGAATCATGAAGTCCTTGATAACACGGTGGAAGGTAAGGCCATTGTAGTATTTATCCTTGGCGTGCTTCAAGAAGTTTTCAGAAGCCTTAGGAGCAAGTGTAGGGAAGAGTTTAATAGTGATATCACCTTTTGAAGTATGGAGGATAACTTCAGCTTCGTTCTTGCTGACCTTGTCTGTCAACTGTGGAAAAGCCTCTTTTCCGGACTTTTGAGCCTTTTCTAATTGTTTAGTGAATATCTTGTTATCCACGTAAGCATCTCCACGAACAGCACGAGAAATATTCTCACGGTAGACAAATCCTAGTCCAGCGATAACAAGTACAATAATTAATGGAATGTACTTTTTAATATTTTTCATATATAACTCCTTTGGTGCATTATAACTACTATTGTAGCAGAAAAAAAACTCTTGGGAAACAGTTAACGGAGGTCTTTAATTATGGTAGAATGGAATTATCTACAAGAAATTGAACATGGGACTAGATATAGGGAAAGTTCGCCTCAAGGTGTAAAGTGATGTCAGACTTTTTAAGGAACATTTGCACTTACCTTGATCACAGATAGGTATCTAAATCCTAACTATAGAAAACTTCACTAATTTGAAGGGGTTTCTTGTTTAGATTTCTTGATAAAGGAGATTTTTATGTCAACTAAAGCAGAATGGGCTGAACTCTTTGAGTCGGTACATGGGCGTAAACCTAGCCCCCAAGAATTTTTGGACGCTAAAGCAGCTGACTTTGATACTAGCACTTTGATTGCTCAAGTAGCATCTGTGCAAGAAGCAGCTAATGAACCTGTCGCTGAAGAAGTGCCAGCAGAACAAGCAAGCAGTGAATCACCATTTGGAGATGCAGCCTTCTCAGAAGTACCTGCTCAACAACCGACACCACAATTTGATTCAAGCATGTTTGAAAAAGCATCTATCCCTACAGCTAAAGGATTTGGAACTGTACCTAATCCCGTAGATAGCTCAGCGGATAAACTTCTCTTCAACCTTATCTTGCCAATCGTTACGATTACTCTTGCAGTAATCTTTGCCATCTTGGCATGGATTGTCAGTCCTGCTTGGCTCTTCATTATTTTGACAGTGCTTGTAGTTGCTGTAGCAGTGGTTTCACTTATCTTCAGCCTTAAATCAAGCAAGAAATTGCTCTCGATCATCGCAACAGGTGTTGCTGGTCTTATGCTCTTTGTGTCTATCGGTGGTTTTATTTTTCAAATGTCTCAAAACTCTAGTGATAGTACAAGCTCAAGCAAGGCATCAAAAGTTGCTGATAAAGATGATGACAGCGATTCAAAATCTGACTCAAAAGGTGACAGCACTGACGTCAACGATTATATTGACAAAAATGCTAAATTTGACTGGAATGAATCTAAGTTCAAAAAGTTGAAAGCAGGTAAAGACTCTGTTAAATCAATCATTAAGACATACGGCAAGGCGTCAAATGCCGAGATGTCAGGTGACGAGTTGAAGTTGACATACTCTGGTAAAGACTATGTCGAAAGTGTCTACCTAAACTTTAAGAAACAATATGATGGTACTTTTATCTTGTCATATGCTTCAGGTAGCTTCCCTCAAGATAAGGTAGAAGTTGACAACTCTTACAAGTCTGACTGGACGAAAGAGCAGTACGAGGCACTTGCTGAAGGAGACTATAGTGACCCATCTAATGGTACGAAACTAAAGGATGTCATTAAAGATCACCCTAAAGCTTCAAACGCTGATTACACTATCTCAACATCTCGTGAAGATGAGTTCAAGAAAGAAATGACTCTCTCTTATAGTGACTTTGATGCAGAAGAAGGAAAACTTAAGAGCGTTTACTTGTCATTTGATACCAAAGAAGGTGAAGATACCTTCTACCTAGCTTATAAATCAGGTTTGGGAGATGACTAAATAAGGAACAGGAGGGGAAAACTTCCTGTTTTTTCGTGATAAAAGGAGAAAGTTATTGAAATTTTGCACCTACTTTTACATGGTAGTCTTACTCGCTATCTTTACAGACAGAAGTTAATGTCGTAGTATAAAAGTTTATGTAAATATAGACTTTAAAAAAGTACGCTTTAATTATTGTAATTTCTTATAGCCTTTATAGATTTTGTAAGCTTAGTTTCGGAATCAAGAAGGATTAGTTGCTTAACTATAAATATAAAAAACTAGTCTTACTAACACCATATATATGTGCAAGATTTTTAAAGGATGAAGTTGTGTCAGTAATCTATTCAAAAGTAAAAATGTCAAATAATATTTTTGAAGCTTGTAAATTGGTAAGAAGCTTTATTAGTCTACCAATTGGTGAAATAAAAGAATAGGATTCAAAAGGGAAAAGTTTTATTAGGATATGATTATTTAGATTTAGAGGATTTAATAAAAATGGATACTCTTTTAGAAAATCTTAAAAACTTAGGTGCTTATCTATATTTATATGAGGGTGATTGTGAGGTAAATATGGAATTCCGTAGTAATACAAACGAGTCATATAAAGGCATTGCTGAGGAATAAATAATCCATTATTTGACCTGCACCACAAACAGTTAGACAGAAAAATCTAACTTTTGGGTGCAGTTTTTCGTCTTTCGTCAATTTTCACGAGATAGGTTGTCACTTAAGCGTCTCAAGCAGTTTTAAAAAATATCACTTTATCCGACTTTATTTTCATAAGACCAGATTAAAGTATGATAAAATAAAGAAAAAGAGATAAAGGAGTCAGCTATGGCAACTAAAGAAGAATGGGTGCGTCACTTTGAGGACGTCAATGGTCGTAAACCAAGTCCTGAGGAGTTTATGGAGGCTAAGAAAGAAGGCTTTGTCATCGCTTCTGAGGTATCAACTGACCAGGTGTCTGAACAGGTTGAAGCTCAGCGTGTGGGTAGTTCTGAAGCTACTGAAGAGGTGTCGGCGGATTCAGTAGCAGATACGCAATCAGACGAAGCTCCTAAGCAAATGCCTGAGTTGAATCTGGAGAAAGAGCAAGAAAAAGAAACTCCAAAGACAAGTCAGATACCTTTGGAAAACCCTTATTACAAGCCAAAAGTAACCAAGAACAATGCTTTTGTTAATATTGCTTTGCCAATCATTATTCTAGTTTTGGGGATTCTATTTGTCATTTTGTCTTGGACACTTCCTATCGGTTTTGTCTTTACCTTCCTTGCTTTCTTCCTTATCATTTTGGCGATTGTGACTTTGGTTTTGAGTCTGAAATCGACACGCAAGGCACTATCTATTATTGCCCTAGTCATGTCAATTATCTTCTTCATGACTTCGCTTGCTGGAGCAGGTTATCAAGCGGTGAAATATGTCATGAACCATGCCGATCAGTTTGAGGCTGATCTTCGTTACAGAGCAAATAAATACATTGATAAAGATTATCAATTTGACTGGACAGAGGACCAGTTTAAGGAGTTGAAGGTTGACTCTTTGACTTTGGGTGAGGTCCTAGATGCTCACGGTAAGGCTACGGATGCCGAGTGGCGTAATGAGGGTGAGACACTGACGCTAGATCTTACTTATTCAAAAGAGGGAACAGGTAGTGACAACTTTGTCCATTTGACCTTTAAGTCTAAAGATGGTACTTACATCCTAGAGCATGCTTCCGCAGATTTTGGCTATGATAAAGTTAAGGAAGTTAGTGACTATCAAAGCAACTGGACAAAAGAGGATTATGATAAGCTAACGGTGGGTACGCAAGCAGACTTGCTTAAGGGAACACGTCTTTCAGATGTTGTCTCAAACCACTCTGAGGCCAGCTTTAGTACGCATGAGCTGACTCAGACTGATGAGGGAGACCTCACACAAAAAGTATCACTTAGCTTCTACGATTATAGTCCAGACAGTGGTAAACTTAAGACAGTTCACTTAACGTTTGACTATGATAAACGTGAAAACGAGTACTTCTTGACAGACAAATCAGACGAATAAGACTATTTTTTAGTAATTCAAGCTCAGGGTTGCCTGGGCTTTTTACTATCAACAAAAGAGGATAAAATCTGGTATAATAGAATCGATTGATTTTTCAAGAAAGAAGTGTCACATATGAACATACAACAACTACGTTATGTCGTAGCCATTGCCAACAGTGGAACTTTCCGCGAGGCGGCCAGCAAGCTCTTTGTGAGTCAGCCTAGTCTTTCAGTGGCTATCAAGGATTTGGAGCAGGAGTTAAATTTTAAAATTTTCACTCGTACAACGACGGGGACTGTCTTGACCAGTCAGGGCATGACCTTTTATGAACGTGCGCTTGAGGTTGTGCGCAGTTTTGATAGTTTTGAAAATCGCTATCTCAATGCTTCTGAAAAGGGAAACCAGTTTTCTATTGCCAGTCAGCACTATGACTTTTTGCCACCTTTGATTACGACTTTTTCAGAACGTTACCCTGATTACAAGGATTTTCGTGTCTTTGAGTCTACGACCATTCAAATTTTGGATGAGGTAGCCAAGGGGCACAGTGAGATTGGAATTATCTATTTGAATCGTCAAAATAGTAAGGGAATCCAACAAAATATGGACAAGCTTGGGCTTGAGGCTATTGATTTGATTCCATTTAAGACTCATATTTATCTTCGCAAGGGCCATCCACTGGCTCATAAAGAGAGTTTAGTCATGGAGGATTTGGCGCACCTACCTACCGTACGTTTTACTCAGGAGAAGGACGAGTACCTGTACTATTCTGAAAACTTTGTGGATACATCAGATTCGTCTCTTATGTTTAACGTGACAGACCGTGCGACTTTGAACGGTATCTTGGAGCGTACGGATGCTTATGCGACGGGTTCTGGTTTCCTAGATGCTCAAAGTGTAAACGGTATTACAGTTATTCCACTTGAGGATAATTTGGATAACAAGATGGTTTATGTCCGTCGTAAGGGGATTAACTTATCATCTTGTGCTCTCAAGTTTGTCAATGTTATGTTTGACTACTTTGATACTTACAAACCATAGGAGGACTTATGCGTAAGGTTGTGATTCCTTTGGCTATTCTAGCTCTGATTGGTTTGGATCAGTGGGTCAAGCATTGGGTTGTGGCAAATATTGCCCTTAACCAAGTTATCAAGGCTATTCCTGGACTTTTCAGCTTGACCTATCTACAGAACCGTGGTGCTGCCTTTTCGATTTTACAGGATCAGAAATATTTCTTTGTGATTTTGACGGTTCTAGTGATCGGTGCTGCTTTGTTCTATCTGGTTAAGAATTACCAGAAGAGTCTTTGGTTGGTTCTATCTTTAATTTTGATTATTTCAGGTGGTATTGGCAACTTTATCGACCGTTTGCACTTGGGTTACGTGGTTGATATGGTTCAGCTTGATTTTATCGATTTTGCAATATTTAACGTGGCAGACTCCTATCTAACGGTGGGCGTGCTGCTCTTGATTTTAATCTTATGGAAAGAGGAAAATGGAAGTCATCATTAAAGAGGCGGGAAACCGTCTGGACAAGTCTTTGGCAGATTTGACAGAATTGTCACGTAGTCAGGCCAATGAAGCAATCAAGGCTGGGACAGTCTTGGTTAATGGTAAGTCGGCAAAGGCCAAGTATGCGGTTAAAGAGGGTGATGTCATCACCTATGAATTGCCAGAAGAAGAGATCTTGGAATACAAGGCTGAAGATATTCCTTTGGATATTATCTATGAAGATGCGGATGTGGCAGTGATCAACAAACCTCAAGGTATGGTGGTCCATCCATCAGCTGGCCACACGTCTGGCACCTTGGTCAATGCTCTTATGTATCATGTCAAGGACCTTTCGTCTATCAATGGTGTGGTTCGCCCTGGGATTGTTCACCGTATCGACAAGGATACGTCTGGCCTTCTTATGATTGCTAAGAATGATAAGGCCCACAATGCTTTGGCAGCTGAGCTTAAGGATAAGAAGTCACTTCGCAAGTATGTGGCTATCGTGCATGGCAATCTACCTAACGATAGGGGCGTGATTGATGCTCCGATTGGGCGTTCGGACAAAGACCGCAAGAAGCAGGCAGTAACAGCTAAAGGAAAACCTGCAGTAACACGCTTCACCGTTCTTGAACGTTTTGGCAACTATACGTTGGTAGAGTTGCAGCTGGAAACAGGTCGTACCCACCAGATTCGTGTGCACATGGCTTATATTGGTCATCCGGTGGCGGGAGATCCTCTTTATGGGCCACGCAAGACCCTCAAGGGCCATGGACAATTTCTACATGCCAAGACTCTTGGTTTCACGCATCCTACGACAGGCAAATTGGTCGAATTTACCGCAGAAGAACCCATTATTTTCAAGGAAACCTTGGAGAAATTGAGGAAAGCTTAATAGTCATCCAACGGATGTTCTTTCTTGTGAGAGAGTGTCCGTTTTTTTCTTGTAAAAGAGTCTGAAATTTGCTATAATTTACCTAATTAAATAAATCCTTTAATCACTGTCCAGAGAGGCAGGCAAGGAGCCATGAGAAGTGCGCGGGTGTACTGTGCCATGTTTTTTGTGTATCTCCTTGTTTCAAGGGGATTTTTTGTATTTAGAAAGGTTCTTTTTATGAAGAAAAAAGAAATCGTCGATGACGTAACCATGAAACGTGCCATTACACGTATCACTTATGAGATTATTGAGCGAAACAAGAATCTCGACAAGATTGTCTTGGCTGGTATTAAGACACGTGGTGTTTATATTGCTCAGCGTATTCAAGAGCGCTTGAAACAATTGGAAAACCTTGATGTACCATTGATTGAGCTTGATACTAAGGCCTACCGTGATGATGTTAAATCTGAACAGGACACATCCCTTATTCCTATCGAAATTGATGGTACGGATGTTATCCTTGTAGATGATGTGCTCTACACAGGTCGTACTATCCGTGCTGCGATTGATAATATCGTTAGTCATGGGCGTCCAGCGCGTGTCGGCTTGGCTGTCTTGGTTGACCGTGGTCACCGTGAATTGCCAATCCGTGCGGACTATGTTGGTAAAAATATCCCAACAAGTGAGTCAGAAGAAATTGAAGTCTTGGTGACAGAAGTTGATGGTAAGGATAGTGTCAACATTATTGATCCAAACTAGATTTTAGTATTTAGATAGGTGAGTTTACGATCCTATAATGATTCTTTCTCTGTGGTGGGAGAGTTGAGATGTTGTTTTAAATAAACACGGGACTCATTTCTTAGGAAAAAAGATAAGTCTCCTAGCACAATTTGGAGTGCCTTGTCGACTTTCTATTTTTCTACAGAAATGTTTGGCTTAGCCAAAACGTCCCTTTGTATCTTATTTAATTGAACACGGTCTAAGAGCTGTGTAAAATAGATAAATCTTCCTAGAAGCTAAAGCTTCTGTGTCAGATTTCCTAATTTTACTTTGCTCTTTATACGCCCTTTGTATCTTGTTTTTAAGGAGTACTTTGATATCGTGAATAACGTAAAATATGATGTGAATGATATGCCTAAAGCTGGTTTATTGGTGGGTTTGTCATTCCAGCACTTGTTTGCAATGTTTGGTGCAACGGTTCTTGTACCGATTTTGGTTGGGATTGATCCCGCTATTGCTCTTTTCTCATCTGGTTTGGGAACTTTGGCTCACTTGACGGTGACTAAGTACAAGATTCCAGCTTACATGGGGTCTAGTTTTGCCTATATTGCGGCTATGCAGATGCTTATGAAGACTGACGGTATCGCAGCGGTGGCTCAAGGTGCCATGGCTGGAGGTTTGGTCTACTTGATTGTTGCCTTGATTGTTAAGTATGCGGGAAATGCTTGGATTGATAGAGTCCTACCGCCAATTGTGGTTGGTCCAATTATCATCGTCATCGGTTTGAGTCTTGCGGCTAATGCTGTCAAGGATGCGACAATGGTTAATGATACCTATAGTATCTTTAGTCTTGTGATTTCTATGGTAACTCTCTTTTCTGTCATCCTCTTTAACATGTATGGTAAGAAAATCATCGGTGTTATCCCAATTTTACTTGGTTTAATCGTGGGTTACATTTTCTCAGTGGTTCTTGGTTGGTTGACGGGACATGAGTTTGTTCAATTTTCAAAAGTTGCGGCTGCTCATTGGTTCCAAGTTCCAAGTTTTGACATTCCGTTTGTGAATTATGACTTCAAACTCTATCCAAGTGCGATATTGACCATGGCTCCGATTGCCTTTGTGACAATGACCGAACACTTTGGGCATGTTATGGTTTTGAATAGTTTAACTGGACGTGATTACTTTAAAGATCCAGGTCTTGATCGTACTCTAACTGGTGATGGTTTGGCACAGATTATCGCTGGTTTCTTTGGAGCTCCACCAGTAACTTCTTATGGTGAAAATATTGGGGTTATGGCCCTTAGTAAGGTATACTCAGTTTACGTTATTGCGGGTGCAGCGGTGATTGCGGTCTTGATGAGTTTTATCGGTAAGGTGTCTGCTCTCTTGAGTTCTATACCAACAGCTGTTTTGGGTGGAATTTCAATTGCCCTCTTTGGGGTTATCGCTGCTAGCGGTTTGAAAATTTTAGTTGAACATAAGATTGATTTTGATAATAAAAAGAATCTCTTGATTGCTAGTGTTATCTTGGTATCTGGTATCGGTGGTTTGATGATTGACCTTGGTGGTCTTCAAATCACGGGTGTGGCAACCTCAACCATTCTTGGAATATTGCTTTACCAAATCTTGCCAGATCCTAAAAAAGGTAGCAAGGACTAATCAATCATTAAAAAAGGAAAAACTATGGCGATTGCAGATGGAAAAGTGTCACTAAAACATTTGGTGACTATGGAAACCCTCACGAATGAAGAGGTTTTGGGCCTGATTCGTCGAGGTGGAGATTTTAAAAACGGCAGAGCTGATTTCCAGCTGGATCGACAGTATTTCGCTGCCAATCTCTTTTTTGAAAATTCAACACGAACGCATAAGTCCTTCGAAGTGGCTGAGAAAAAACTTGGATTGGACGTGATTGAGTTCGATGCTGGGACTAGCTCAGTAAATAAGGGTGAAACCCTCTATGATACCATTTTGACCATGTCTGCCTTGGGTGTTGACATCTGTGTGGTTCGCCACTCGGAAGTCGATTACTACAAGCAGTTGATTGATAGTAGGACTATTCAGACCTCTATTGTTAATGGCGGTGATGGTTCAGGGCAACACCCAAGTCAGTGTTTGCTTGACTTGATGACAATTTATGAAGAATTCGGAGCCTTTAAAAATCTTAAGATTTGTATTGCAGGTGATATTACGCATTCGCGTGTCGCTAAGTCCAATATGCAGATTCTCAAGCGTTTGGGTGCTCAGCTTTATTTTGCTGGTCCTGCAGAGTGGTATTCGAATGAGTTCGATGTCTATGGTCATCATGTGGCTATTGACGACGTCATTGAGGACTTGGATGTACTCATGTTGCTTCGTGTTCAGCACGAACGTCATGGGGATGATAAAGGATTTTCAAAAGAAGACTACCATGCTCTCTATGGTTTGACTGAAGAACGTTATGCCAAGTTATCTGATCAGGCGATTATCATGCACCCTGCTCCGGTTAATCGTGATGTGGAGATTGCTGACAGCCTGGTTGAGGCGCCTAAGGCTCGTATCGTTGCTCAGATGCAAAACGGGGTCTTTGTCCGTATGGCAATTATTGAAGCTATTTTAAATGGCAAAGCGTAAACTACGTTAACCGATTCCTGAGAGAATCAGACGAAAAAGAACATGGGCTAAATCTTTGAAAAGAGACAAATCTTCCTAGAGGCTAGAGCTTCTTTGTTAGATTTGATTTTCATTCAGATGTTTAACGCCCTTTGTATCTTAGTGAAAGGAACAATTTACTATAATGGCAAAACGTTTACTTATTTTGGAAGACGGCACTATTTTTGAAGGTCAGGCCTTTGGTGCTGATGTGGATGTGACGGGTGAAATCGTCTTTAATACTGGTATGACAGGTTATCAAGAATCTATCACAGACCAGTCTTACAATGGTCAAATTTTGACTTTTACTTATCCACTTGTTGGTAACTACGGCGTTAACCGTGACGACTATGAGTCAATTAAGCCAACGACCAAGGGTGTCGTTGTGTCAGAGGCTAGCCGTCGTGCTAGCAATTGGCGTAACCAAATGACCTTGGATGAGTTTTTGAAAGCTAAAAACATCCCGGGTGTTTCTGGTATTGATACACGTGCTTTGACTAAGATTATCCGTCAACATGGTACCATGAAGGCGACTTTGGCTAATCCTGGAGACAGCATTGGGCACTTGCAAGATCAATTGCGTGCCACTGTTTTGCCAACCAACAATATTGAGCAGGTATCGACTAAGACAGCCTACCCAGCACCTGGTGTTGGTAAAAATATCGTTTTGGTTGACTTTGGTCTCAAGCACTCTATCTTGCGTGAGTTTTCAAAACGTGACTGTAACGTGACTGTTGTGCCACATGATGTCACTGCGGAAGAAATTCTCCATCTTAATCCAGATGGTGTGATGTTATCTAACGGTCCAGGTAATCCTGAAGATGTGCCACATGCACTTGATATGATTCGTGGCATCCAAGGTAAAATTCCAATCTTTGGTATTTGTATGGGTCACCAGTTGTTTAGTTTGGCTAATGGTGCCAAGGCCTACAAGATGAAGTTTGGTCACCGTGGGTTTAACCATGCGGTTCGTGAAATTGCGACTGGTCGTGTTGATTTCACCAGCCAAAACCATGGTTATGCCATTGACCGTGACACTCTTCCAGAGTGCCTCATGGTAACGCACGAAGAAATTAATGATAAATCAGTCGAAGGTGTTCGTCACCGTGACTTCCCTGCTTTTTCAGTGCAATTCCACCCAGATGCAGCACCTGGTCCACACGATGCTAGCTATCTCTTCGATGAGTTCTTGGAATTGATTGATGCTTTCCAAGCTGAAAAATCACGTCGTTAATTGCAACTGTCTAGTGACTATAGTGGGGTGTGACTCTTGTTCGCCCCAGTCTACTACCTTATTTAATGACAACCGGAGAGTTGTCAAATAGAAAGGAGAAGATACAGGTTCACGGAAGTGAACACGCCCTAAGGACTGTGTAAAAAAGATAAACGGTGACTAGACGCTTAGGCGTCGTCGTCACGTTTCCTATTTTCACTGGGTCCTTAACGGGCTTTGTATCATAAATTATGCCTAAACGTTCTGATATTAAAAAAATCATGGTTATCGGGTCTGGTCCTATCATTATTGGTCAGGCTGCTGAGTTCGACTACGCTGGTACGCAAGCTTGCTTGGCTTTGAAAGAAGAAGGTTACAGTGTTGTCCTTGTTAACTCTAATCCTGCGACAATCATGACTGATAAAGAAATCGCAGATAAGGTTTACATTGAACCAATTACGCTTGAATTTGTCACACGTATTCTTCGTAAAGAGCGTCCTGATGCCCTCTTGCCAACACTTGGTGGACAAACTGGTTTGAACATGGCAATGGAATTGTCAAAAGCTGGTATTCTTGAAGAGCTTGGAGTAGAGCTTTTGGGAACAAAATTGTCTGCCATTGACCAAGCCGAAGACCGTGACCTCTTCAAACAATTGATGGAAGATTTGGAACAACCAATTCCAGAATCAGAGATTGTAAATACGGTTGAAGAAGCAGTTGCCTTTGCGTCAGAGATTGGCTACCCAGTTATCGTGCGTCCTGCCTTTACCCTTGGTGGTACTGGTGGTGGTATGTGTGCCAACGAAGAAGAACTTCGTGAAATCGCTGAAAATGGATTGAAATTGTCACCAGTAACCCAATGTTTGATTGAACGTTCTATCGCTGGTTTCAAAGAAATCGAATACGAAGTGATGCGTGATGCCGCAGACAACGCTCTTGTGGTATGTAACATGGAAAACTTTGACCCAGTTGGTATCCACACAGGGGATTCAATCGTATTTGCTCCAACGCAAACCTTGTCAGATATTGAAAACCAAATGCTTCGTGATGCTAGCTTGAAGATTATCCGTGCCCTTAAAATTGAGGGTGGTTGTAACGTACAGTTGGCGCTTGACCCTAATAGCTTCAAGTACTATGTTATCGAAGTAAACCCTCGTGTATCACGTTCATCAGCCCTTGCCTCAAAAGCAACTGGTTATCCAATTGCCAAATTGGCAGCCAAGATTGCTGTTGGTCTGACACTTGATGAAATGATTAACCCAGTCACTGGTACAACCTATGCCATGTTTGAACCAGCTCTCGACTATGTGGTTGCTAAGATTCCACGTTTCCCATTTGATAAATTTGAACACGGTGAACGTCGTCTTGGTACTCAGATGAAAGCAACTGGTGAAGTTATGGCTATCGGTCGTAACATCGAAGAGTCACTTCTTAAAGCCTGCCGTTCACTTGAAATCGGTGTTTACCACAATGAGATGTCTGAACTTGCGGACGTCACCGACGATGCCTTGGTTGAAAAAGTTGTTAAAGCTCAAGACGACCGCCTCTTCTACCTTTCTGAAGCCATCCGTCGTGGTTACACTATTGAAGAATTATCAGAGTTGACTAAGATTGATATCTTCTTCCTTGATAAGTTGCTCCACATCTTCGAATTGGAACAAGAATTGGCTACTCACGTAGGCGATGTTGATGTTCTGAAAGAAGCTAAGCGTAACGGTTTCTCTGATCGTAAGATTGCTGATCTTTGGAATCAAACAGCCGACCAGGTACGTGCGACACGTTTGGAAAATAATATCGTTCCTGTTTACAAGATGGTTGACACTTGTGCGGCTGAGTTTGAGTCATCAACACCATATTTCTACTCAACTTACGAGTGGGAAAATGAATCAATCAAATCTGATAAAGAATCTGTCATCGTTCTTGGTTCAGGTCCTATCCGTATCGGACAAGGGGTTGAGTTCGACTATGCGACAGTTCACTCTGTAAAAGCTATCCAAGCTGCTGGCTACGAAGCCATCATCATGAACTCTAACCCTGAGACAGTTTCAACAGACTTCTCAGTCTCAGACAAACTCTATTTTGAACCATTGACCTTCGAAGACGTGATGAACGTTATTGAATTGGAACAACCTAAGGGTGTGGTGGTACAGTTTGGTGGACAAACAGCCATTAACTTGGCAGAGCCATTGTCTAAAGCTGGTGTGAAAATCTTGGGTACACAGGTTGCTGACCTTGACCGTGCCGAAGACCGTGACCTCTTTGAACAAGCCCTTAAAGATCTTGATATCCCACAACCACCAGGACAAACAGCGACAAATGAAGAAGAAGCGGTTGAAGCAGCTCGTAAGATTGGCTTCCCAGTTCTTGTTCGTCCGTCATACGTTTTGGGTGGACGTGCCATGGAAATCGTTGAAAATGAAGATGATCTTCGTTCTTACATGCGTACAGCCGTTAAGGCAAGTCCAGACCACCCAGTCCTTGTCGATAGCTATATCATCGGACGTGAGTGTGAAGTGGATGCCATCTCTGATGGTAAGGATGTCTTGATTCCAGGTATCATGGAACACATTGAACGTGCAGGGGTTCACTCAGGGGACTCAATGGCGGTTTACCCACCACAAACTCTTTCTAAGAACATTCAAGAGACTATCGCTGATTATACTAAACGTTTGGCTATTGGTCTTAACTGTATCGGTATGATGAACATCCAGTTCGTTATCAAGGACGAAACGGTCTATGTTATCGAGGTTAACCCACGTGCCAGCCGTACGGTACCATTCTTGTCTAAGGTGACTGATATCCCAATGGCTCAAGTTGCTACAAACTTGATTCTTGGTAAATCATTGGCTGGGCAAGGTTACAAAGATGGTCTACACCCAGAAAGCAACCATGTCCATGTCAAAGCACCAGTCTTCTCATTTACAAAATTGGCTAAGGTAGATAGCCTCCTTGGACCTGAAATGAAATCAACTGGTGAAGTTATGGGGACAGATGCGACTCTTGAAAAAGCCCTCTATAAAGCCTTTGAAGCTTCTTACCTCCACTTGCCAACCTTTGGTAACGTTATCTTCACTATTCATGACGATACGAAAGAAGAAGCCCTTGATTTGGCTCGTCGTTTCGATGCTATCGGTTACGGTATCTACGCCACTGAAGGAACAGCTAAGTTCTTGAATGAACATGGAGTTCACGCAACGCTTGTTAACAAATTAGGTGAAAATGACGACAACGACATTCCAGCCCTTGTTCGTACTGGTAAAGCGCAAGCTATTATCAATACGGTTGGTAACAAACGTACTTATGATGAAGATGGAGCAGCTATCCGTAGCTCAGCTATTGAAGCTGGAATTCCACTCTTCACAGCCCTTGATACAGCAGATGCTATGGTGCGTGTGCTTGAAAGCCGTAGCTTTACAACAGAAGCTATCTAATCATGAAATAGAAGTCTCAGCTTTGCTGGGGCTTTTTTCTTATATGAATGTAAGTTAGAAAGTTAAAAATAAAAGCTTAGACTATGGTTTTGTTTCCTAAGATTCTGCTATACTAGAAACATGATTATTACGACTTCTTTACGTGAAAACGAGTCCTTAATTGCACGTGCCCAAGAATTAGCTAGCGAACTGGGAGCTGACTATCATCCACGCCGCAAGTTGTCTTTATCCAAATGTCTGGAACGATTTGGCCCTTTTTATCTTCTATATAAAGACAGGTTGTCTTTTGTCAATGCAGATGCCAGTGAATTGACCTTTCATCCAGATACGGCGGTCCTTCGCATTAAGGCTACACATGATGCTTTAATTAGTCTTTTGGGGCAGTCTCCCAAGTCTATTCTTGACACGACCATGGGACTGGCTTCAGATAGTCTAGTGATGGCAGCAGTGGGAAATAGGGTGACAGCCCTTGAGAGTCAAGAATTGATTTTTCAGGTGGTCTCTAGTGGCCTGGCAACCTACCAGACAGATGACAAGCAGCTTGAAAAGGCCATGCGGTCTATTAAGGCTGTTAAGAGTGATAGTTTAACCTTTTTAAAATCTCAGGCTGATCATTCTTTTGATATCATCTATGCTGATCCTATGTTTTCAGAGACTATCAAGGAATCAGAAAATCTACATGCTATCAAACCTCTGGCCAATGGCAGTCGCCTAACGCGAGAATGGCTCGATGAGGCTAAACGTGTCGCACGAGAAAAAATTATCATCAAGGCACATTTTCGTGACCCTGTTTTTGAGGAACTTGATTTTGAACGTCAGGTTCGTCCCAATCAAAAGTTGCACTATGGTGTGATGGAACTCATTGACACGGAATATTAAAAATTTTACAATTATTACATCTATACAATACAATTATAAAGAGATTAGATATGATTAGAAAAGACCTCTTGAAATCTTTGGATTTTGAGAGGTTTTATGGTGTTCAAAAAAAGATAGAGAAAAAATCCAAAAAAAGTTGTATTTTTCTCTTGACGTCTGATTCAGGTCATGGTATCCTATATGAGGTTTGAAAAAACTGACCTAAGACAGTTGGGGAGCTAGACTCGTAAACATCCAACCGAGGCACAAAACGTAACTATTTTTTGTAACGTATTGTACTTTCGTGTCTAGGTTTAGGTGCGATTTTTTTGTGCCTAGCCCAAAAATAAAAACGGAGGTAAAACTACTAATGAGTGAAGCTATTATTGCTAAAAAAGCTGAACAGGTTGCTATTGTCGCTGAGAAAATGAAAGCAGCAGCATCTATCGTTGTTGTTGACTCTCGTGGACTTACAGTTGACCAAGATACAGTTCTTCGTCGTAATCTTCGTGAATCAGGCGTTGAATTTAAAGTTATCAAAAACTCTATCTTGAGCCGTGCAGCTGAAGAAGCAGGTCTTGAAGACCTTAAAGAATTTTTTGTTGGTCCATCTGCAGTAGCATTCTCAAACGAAGATGTTATCGCACCAGCAAAAGTTATTAGCGAATTTGCTAAAGACGCAGAAGCTCTTGAAATCAAAGGTGGTGTTGTTGACGGTGCGTTCACTTCAGTCGAAGAAATCAACGCTCTTGCATCACTTCCAAACAAAGAAGGTATGCTTTCTATGCTCCTTTCTGTACTTCAAGCGCCAGTGCGCAACGTTGCATACGCTGTCAAAGCTGTTGCAGAAAGCAAAGAAGACGGCGCTGCGTAAGCCCATCTTCACAACTCGTAGCCTAAGCTACGTTTAAAACACTATATTAAAAAACACATTTGGAGGAAATCACAATGGCATTGAACATTGAAAACATTATTGCTGAAATTAAAGAAGCTTCAATCCTTGAATTGAACGACCTTGTAAAAGCTATCGAAGAAGAATTTGGTGTAACTGCAGCTGCTCCTGTAGCTGTTGCTGCAGCTGGTGCTGCTGACGCTGGTGCTGCTAAAGATTCATTCGACGTTGAATTGACATCTGCAGGCGACAAAAAAGTTGGCGTTATCAAAGTTGTACGTGAAATCACAGGCGAAGGTCTTAAAGAAGCTAAAGCTATCGTTGATGGTGCACCATCAGTTCTTAAAGAAGGTGTTGCTGCAGCTGAAGCTGAAGAAATCAAAGCTAAACTTGAAGAAGCTGGAGCTTCAGTTACTCTTAAATAATAAGGTAACGACTCAAGTCGCTTAATAAAGAAACCAGGGCATTAGCTCTGGTTTTTTATTGAGATAAACGATTATGAGAAACTATTTGTATTAATGGTTTCCTTACCCTAAAACTGCCAAATTTATTTTTGGTAGTTTTTTGTTTTTCTATTTTAGACTGCTTTGTTTATCATATCCTTTACTATGAGATTGAAATATGAATGATTTTTTGATTTATTATTTTTTACTTGAAAGAATTAAAGCATATATGAATAGACTGTCACCTACATTATAATTTATATCTGATACTCTCATTTTTTACTATATTGGAGTTTGCTTGCTATTCTTAGGTAGAGAATTTAGGAATTTATTTGCGGACGCTTATTCATCCTGGTAGAAAGGAGGCAATGAAGACGCAAATGCTTAGCTTACAGAACTGCTTATGAAGCTCTAATAGATGAGTTCGAGTAAATGTTGCACTTATTCTTGCAATTTATTATTTCAAAAATTAATAAATGTTTGCAGTTTTAAATTATATTATTTGATCAGGGTGGAGTAATTTGATAAAATAAATGGTGCATGTGAAGGAATAAAAACTGAAAATTATCTTCTGGACTATTTTTGATAATATTCGGAAGCTTTTTTTAGTTGAGGTATTTCTGAGAACATGAAAATAAATAAAAGGAGGTTGTTTGACTCAATGAAAGGCAAGCAACAACAAGATTTCAGGGTAGAAAAATATATCCGTTACGGTATTCGTAAATATAGTTTTGGAG
>ERZ773006.292-NODE-292-length-25610-cov-12.485_pt1:5000-20000 | contig 25610 bp, 17 predicted proteins | sample MGYA00580843_ERZ773006 | MGnify/ENA primary metagenome ERZ773006 (study PRJEB29015, sample SAMEA2738011) | human oral metagenome | biome: human oral; feature: human-associated habitat; material: dental | place: China | collected 2052 ...
CAACAATAGTTTCCATTGAATGAATAATGGATCCGGATCCTAAAAATAATAATGCTTTGGAATAAGCATGAGTAATCAAATGAAATAAAGCGCTTCGATAAGACCCCATACCTAGAGCTAACATCATATAACCCAATTGAGACATTGTAGAATAGGCTAAACCTCTCTTAATGTCTTTTTGAGCAAGAGCTAACGTAGCTCCTAATAATACTGTTATTATTCCTATAATCGAGATCAAATACATTATGTAAGGTATAACTCTGAAAAGAGGAAGAAGCCGAGCTACAAGAAAAATCCCCGCCGCTACCATAGTAGCAGCATGTATAAGAGCCGAAATAGGAGTAGGCCCCTCCATGGCATCAGGTAACCATACATGAAGGGGGAATTGGGCGGATTTAGCAACTGCACCGACAAATAAGAGAACAGCGCATAAAGTAACAAATAAAAAATTAACCTCATTATTATAAATCAAGTTATTGAATATTTCGAATAAATCCCTAAATTCGAAACTCCCCGTTATCCAATAAAAACCTAAAATTCCTAATAATAAACCAAAATCCCCAACACGATTAGTTACAAAGGCTTTTTGACAAGCATTTGCCGCAACAGGTCGTGTAAACCAAAATCCTATTAATAGATAGGAACACAGACCAACCAATTCCCAAAAAATATAAATTTGTATCAAATTCGAACTAGTAACTAATCCCAACATGGAAGTACTGAAAAAACTCATATAAGCAAAAAATCTCAAATAGCCTTGATCATGAGCCATATAATTATCACTATAAATAAGAACCATAATCCCAACAGTAGTGATTAATATTAACATAATAGAAGTAAGTGGGTCGATCAAGTATCCGAAGTCTAAAGAAAAATCATTATTAATGATCCAAGACCATACATATTGAGAAAAAGAACTGCTATTTATTTGCTGAATAGACAGGTAGATTGAAAAAATCATGACTATGCTTAACAATAAAACACTTTGAAAAGCCCACATACGGCGAAAACTTTTTGTTGCCGTTGGAAAAAGAATAAGTCCCGCTCCTATTAACATAGGGACTGGAAGTGGAATGAAAGGTATGATCCACGCATATTCATATGTCTGTTCCATAAAAAAGTTTTGAATTCTTAATTAATTGTTTCCGATTCACCGGATCTTACCTCTTTTGAAAGGAGTCAATAAAAAGTAAAAATATGGACTAACTTAAACTAAATTAAAACTTAAATCGAATTTTCTATTCTTATCTTTTGCCTATCTCGATAATGTTTTATTTTAGTATTATAAATTGCGTATTATAAAGAATTCATTTTGAACAATAGATGTATTTCACATCTAACTATAACTAACAATGAGGAATTTTATAATGGCAGTTCCAAAAAAACGCACTTCGAGATCAAAAAAACGTATTCGTAAAAATATTTGGAAAAGGAAGACATATTGGATAGCATTAAAGGCTTTTTCGTTAGCGAAAGCTATTTCTACTGGGGAGTCAAAAAGTTTTTTTTTTGGTACGCCAAACAAAAATAAATAAGTAATAAAACGTTAGAATAATTTGAATCAACTTGAAAAAATAATTCAATATATTCTAAAATTATTCAATTATTATCTAATTGAATAATTTTAGGATTTACCTTTCATAATAGAATTAGGAAATCCTATATTTACTATTCACTGAATAATAACTTTTTTGTTGACAAAAGAATAAAGATCGTTTCTATTCCAAGGTGGGGAGTTTGATTTTCCCCACCGACCTATTTGTTTGCAGAATTAAATTAAAAAAAAAATTCTATATTTCGATTCTATTTCCATCTCTCCATATCTAGAGAAGAACGTATATAAAAATCTTTAGTGAAAGTTAAGAACTCATTGAAACTAATTGATTCTATTTTGCAACCTTTGTGTTTTGTCTAACTTTATAACTTTTTATTTTCTCTGAATTATTATATAGACCCCATGTATATCTTGCCCTTAACCCAATAGAGAAAATTGCTTAATGAAATTTTGTATGACTAATTGTCAATTTTGAGCGATGCAAAATAGGTTCTTTTCTTTCTATTTTGTCGTCAAAATACCTTTTTTGTTTTAGATTTATGAAAAATAAATAAATAATAAATTGCTGATTAAACAATGAAAACAAAAACTTTTTGAACTCTATTCCTTAATTGAATATAGAACGGTTTAGTTACAAGAGTTCAATTCGCGGAAAGCATAAAATATAGGAAAGTTCCAGGTTAAATAAAAAAACTAAGACTCTAAACTCAAATCTAAAATAATGAACCTTCAACCTCCAATTCCTATTTGAACAACCTTTTATTGTTATTAATCCATTTGAATCATTACTAAACTAAAATAGCTTACTCAATCTCGACGATTGCTTATTCATAGGCTATTATGAGTTCAAGACAGGCCGCTATGGTGAAATTGGTAGACACGCTGCTCTTAGGAAGCAGTGCTAATGCATCTCGGTTCGAGTCCGAGTGGCGGCATACCGTCTTCTAAAAAGGATAAATAGATCTTATAATGAATTCAATTCCCGATTTCCATTTTAGAATTATGTAATTAAGGGACTCTTCTTTTTTAAGATTTTTATGATATTTTCAACCTTAGAGCATATATTAACTCACATTTCCTTTTCGATCGTTTCAATTGTAATTACAATTCATTTGATAACCTTTTTAGTCGATGAAATCGTAAAGCTATACGATTCGTCAGAAAAGGGCATAATAGTTACTTTTTTCTGTATAACAGGATTATTAGTTACTCGTTGGATTTCTTCGGGACATTTCCCACTAAGCGATTTATATGAATCATTAATTTTCCTTTCATGGAGCTTCTCCCTTATTCATATAATTCCGTATTTCAAAAAAAATGTTTTAATTTTAAGTAAAATAACGGGGCCAAGTGCTATTTTTACCCAAGGCTTTGCTACTTCAGGTATTTTAACTGAAATACACCAATCTGGAATATTAGTACCTGCTCTTCAATCTGAGTGGTTAATAATGCACGTAAGTATGATGATATTGGGCTATGCAGCCCTTTTATGTGGATCGTTATTATCAGTAGCACTTCTAGTGATTACATTTCGAAAAAACAGAAAGCTTTTTTATAAGAGCAATGGTTTTTTAAACGAGTCATTTTTCTTGGGTGAAAATGTTTTAGAAAATACTTCGTTTTTTTCTGCTAAAAATTATTACAGGTCCCAATTGATTCAACAATTGGATTATTGGAGTTATCGGGTTATTAGTTTAGGATTTACTTTTTTAACCATAGGAATCCTTTCGGGAGCGGTATGGGCTAATGAAGCGTGGGGGTCGTATTGGAATTGGGACCCAAAAGAAACTTGGGCATTTATTACTTGGATCGTATTTGCAATTTATTTACATACTCGAACACATAGAAATTTGCGGGGTGCAAATTCTGCAATTGTAGCGTCTATAGGCTTTCTTATAATTTGGATATGCTATTTTGGGGTCAATCTATTAGGAATAGGGTTACATAGTTATGGTTCTTTTCCATCAACATTTAATTGAATTCAAGACAAGTTATTACAAATACACGAGCGGGCGGCGCATTGTATGAACCAACATGCGGACCGTGTGAATCATCAATACAATATTTGATTCACACGGTTTTCTACCATATGTAGTTCAATTTCATTGTTTTTACTTAACTTAAGAGTTAAGAGAAGAAAAAAAGAAGACTTTTTTTCATTGTCCAAGAATGGTTTTAAAAACAAACATAGGTTTTTTTATTTCAGTCATCCAAATTATCTATAAAAAAAATTAGATAGAATAACTTCGACCTTGTCAATTGCTAATGAAAGAACGAAATCGGGGTATATACCAATACCTATTACGGGTAAAAAGATGGAGATCGAAAGAAATAACTCTCGGGGTCCAGAATCAAAAAAAGAATCCTTCGGGGCATTAAATAGCTTGTATCCATAGAACATCTGGCGTGACATAGATAATGAATAAATAGGAGTTAATATCATTCCAATTGCCATTACAAAAGTAATTAGTAGTTTTGGAATTAAAAGATATTTTTGGCCGGTAATTATTCCAAAAAATACTATCAATTCGGCAACAAAACCACTCATACCTGGTAATGCAAGGGAAGCCATCGAAAAGCTACTGAACATCGTGAACATTTTTGGCATTGGAATAGCTATTCCGCCCATTTCGTCAAGATAAACAAGGCGGATTCTATCATAAGTCGTTCCCGCCAAGAAAAAAAGTGCAGCACCAATAAATCCATGAGAGATTATTTGTAAAAGGGCTCCATTAAGTCCCGTATCGGTTAGAGAACTAATTCCTATAATTATGAAACCCATATGAGAGACAGAGGAATAGGCTATTCTTTTTTTTAAATTCCGTTGGCCAAGAGATGTTGAAGCTGCATAGATTATTTGTATTGTACCTATTATCATCAACCAAGGAGAAAATATAGAATGGGCATGAGGTAATAATTCCATATTGATTCTAATTAATCCATACGCTCCCATTTTTAATAAGATTCCGGCTAGAAGCATACAAGTACTGTAATGTGCTTCTCCATGGGTATCTGGTAACCATGTGTGTAGGGGGATAATGGGCGATTTGACAGCAAAAGCAATAAAAAATCCAATATAGAAGATTATTTCTAAAACCACAGGATATGACTGATTAACTGATGTTTCAAAATTTAATGTTGGTTCATTAGAACCATATAAAGCAACACCCAAAACTCCCATTAAGAGAAAAACAGAACCCCCCGCCGTGTACAAAATAAATTTTGTAGCTGAGTACAGACGTTTCTTTCCTCCCCACATGGCTAGAAGTAGATAAACAGGAATTAATTCTAACTCCCACATGATGAAAAAAAGTAAAAGGTCCCGAGACGAAAATGATCCAATTTGGCCACTGTACATTGCTAACATGAGAAAATGGAATAATCGAGAATCTCGAGTAACTGGCCAAGCCGCCAAAGTCGCTAAGGTAGTGATAAATCCTGTTAATAAAATGGGTCCTATAGAAAGTCCATCTATTCCTAATTTCCAATGGAAATCAAAAAAATCGATCCATTTATAATCCTCCACTAGTTGTATTAATGGATCATCCGATTGGAAATGATAACAAAATGCATAAGTCGTTAGAAGGAGTTCTAAAATACATATACATAGAGTATACCACCTAATTACCCGATTTCCTTTATGGGGAAGAAAGAAAATTAAAGAACCCGCAAATATCGGAAAAACAACAATTATTGTTAACCAAGGAAAATAATTCGTAGTAAAGACAAGATACACTTGGACCAAAAAAACCCGTGCTCAAAATATTTTTATTTTCGAGCACAGGTTTGTCGGTAAAAAAAATTAAATGGATTCGAGTAGAGTTTTCTCGAACGTATCAATAAGCTAGACCCATACTGCGAGTTGTTTCATGCCATAAATAAACTCGGACACTCAAGAAATCTGTTGGACAAGCGGATTCACATCTCTTACAACCAACACAGTCCTCTGTTCGTGGAGCAGAAGCAATTTGTTTAGCCTTACAACCGTCCCAAGGTATCATTTCTAATACATCGGTGGGGCAGGCTCGGACACATTGAGTACATCCTATACACGTATCATAAATCTTTACTGAATGTGACATTGGGTCTATACGTTTTTGAATGTTATAAATTTTCGATCTAGTAAACTTAGAAACGAATCATATATTTAGATACCAGACGAATCAATGAGTTATCATAATTTTCTAATCAACCCCCTTCGGGATTGGTTTATGAAATATGAGAGAGGCCAAAATACTTTGATTTCTTATGTTTTGCAAACAAGATCATACCTTACGTAGCAAACATGCTAATTAAAATCGATTTATCAATATTAGAATCTAGATGATTAATACTAATTATTCAACAAATTTGATTGGTTGATACGAGTTGATTTTCTGTTACGGTAAATTGATGAAACAATAGCCAGTCCAATGGCTGCTTCAGCAGCTGCAATAGCTATAACAAAAATTGAGAAAATGTCTCCTTTTAATTGACGATTATCAAAAAAATCAGAAAATGTTACAAAATTTATATTAACCGCATTCAATATAAGTTCAAGACACATAAGGGCTCTAACCATATTTCGACTTGTGATCAATCCATAGATACCGATAGAAAATAAATAGGCACTCAAAACAAGTACATGCTCGAGAATCATTAAACAACTCCTTATCAATCTCGACTCCTTTCAATATGAACAACAATTCAACCAATTTAATTGACTAGTATATAACAAGTATGGAACAACGAAATATATTGGTACTAGATTGACCTAAAGTCTTTCTATTTATACAGCTGAAATTCAAATATAATTGAAGGAAAATGAATGTGATAAGACAGAACAAAATTTTATTTGAATTCCAAGTTTTAATAGAAATTTTTTATTGCCGAGCTACAGCAATTGCACCTATTAAAGCAACTAAAAGGATTATTGAAATAAGTTCAAATGGAAGAAAAAAATCTGTTGATAAATGAATTCCAATTTGTTGACTATTACTTAGAAAATCTTGCTCTATAATCTGGTTTGATCTTGTAGTCCAAATAATACCGTACCATGACGTATCTGAAATAGTAGTAATTAGTGAAATAAAAAGACTTATACAAACCATCGAAGTAATTCCATCTCCTACGGTCCAAAGATGAAAATCTTTGTAATATTCTGAACCATTCATGAACATCACAGCAAAAATGATTAAAACATTTATAGCTCCTACGTAAATAAGTAGCTGCGCAGCAGCTACAAAATAGGAGTTAGATAGAATATAGAATAACGATGTACAAAAAAGAACCAACCCCAAGGAAAAGGCAGAATAAATTGGATTGGGAAGTAATACCACTCCTAGACCCCCTAATATAAGACCCGATCCTAGAAAGACTAAAAGAAAATCATGTATTGGTTCAGATAAATCCATTTTTTATAAAAAATCAAAAACGAAGAATTTCATGACTTTATTGACCTGACCAGGAAAAAAGAAGTTTTTCTATTTTTTATGATACTTTTAAATTGTTAATTGAATGAAATTGTAATGGGTATGAATTGACGTAGATGTTTTTATTTTATTGGACCACTATCAATTCTTTATTCGTCGAAAGAGTAGTTTAAACCTATCTATTTTTGATATCATTTATCTACTTTAAAACCATTACTATTATAATATAGAAATCCGTTTTGTTTTCAATCTAAATTAAGCTAGGAGTCTCATTAAGCAACCACTAGTTTGAATTGACCAAGCAAAAATCTCATTCTTTTAGATACGAACTAAGCCTTCGTAATTCGTAATTTTTTTCGAATCAAATTAGGGATTTATTCATTGTTTATTTGAAGTAAATTCGAAACTGTTCGAATTGTGTAATCATCAATTACTGACATTGGTAAGCGACCCAAAGCGATTTGATTATAATTCAATTCGTGACGATCATAAGTAGAAAGTTCATATTCTTCGGTCATTGATAAACAATTTGTTGGGCAATACTCAACGCAATTACCACAAAATATACAGATTCCAAAATCAATACTGTAATTAAGCAATCGTTTCTTTCGAATATCAGTTTCCAACTTCCAATCAACAACGGGTAAATCTATAGGACATACACGCACACATACTTCACAAGCAATGCATTTATCAAATTCAAAGTGTATTCGGCCTCGGAAACGTTCCGGTGTGATCAATTTTTCGTAGGGGTATTGAATAGTTACAGGTAAACGATTTGCGTGGGACAGGGTAATCATGAAACCTTGGCCGATGTATCTGGCGGCTCGTATTGTTTGTTGACCATAATTTATGAATTCAGTTATCATAGGGAGCATATTTAGAATATCTATAAAAAACATTTTATGCTTGTTTCTTTCTCTTGTTTGAGACAAGTCGTGAATCTAGAATATTGTGGTCTTTTACAGTGAAAGAAGTTGGGACGAGGTTGTCAATAATAGATTACCTAGAGAAATAGGTAAAAGAAATTTCCACCCAAGATTTAATAGTTGGTCCATTCTCAGCCTCGGTAAAGTCCATCTTGTTGCAATAGGAATGAACAAAAACAAATAAGTTTTGGCTAATGTGATAAAGATACCAATTAGTGTTCCAAAGACTTTACCCCTTTTATTTATGCCAAATAGCTCAGGAACAAATATGTACGGAATAGAAAGATTCCAACCTCCCAAGTAAAGAACTGTTACAAATAATGAAGAAACTAGTAGATTCAGATATGAAGCAATGTAAAATAAACCAAATTTGATACCTGAATATTCGGTTTGATACCCTGCTACTAATTCTTCTTCTGCTTCTGGTAAATCAAAAGGTAATCTTTCACACTCGGCTAGAGAAGAAATTAGAAAAACGATAAACCCGATGGGTTGACGCCACAAATTCCACCCCCAAAAACCATATTTTGACTGCGCTTCCACTATATCAACTGTACTTGAACTGTTAGATAATCATAGTCGATGATAACATCACTGTGCCCATCGCTATTACAGAACCGTACGTGAGATTTTCACCTCATACGGCTCCTCAGAGGTCACAAATAAATCTAAGGGCCCTTTCCTACTCTTTATCTTGATATGTTTGTCAGATAGAGTCAAAATCTATCCTAAGGTCCTAAATTAGACCAATGGAATTCTGTCTGCTATATTTAAAACTAATAAATAAGTGCTTCTGAATTGATCTCATCTTTTAAGAATTTTAATTTTTCTTTGTTGATTAATAACCTTATCATTAAATAAAATGCGCTTTATAGCAATATCCTATATACATTTCAACTTCGAATTTTCAATTACGAAAAAAATTAGAGAGTCCATTAGTTCATGAATCATGACAAAAATTTTCTCTCTCTAAATCGAAATAAAAATTTAATTATAGGAAAGAAAGAATAAAAAAAAAAAAGACATCCCCCCTTTTTGCTTTTGCAATTTGATTCTTTTCTTTCTATTTCGATTTATTTTATTTCATTCCTATTCTCCTTTCTCAGAAAAAGGGCCTTTCTTTAACCAAAGTAAAAGATTACTTCGTTCTTGATAGTTATTTACTTACTAAGTGGATAGGAACATACTCTGGATCAGAATCATGGGGAGTACTTCTTGATCATTTCTACGAACGCAAAGCCCCAATTCGAATTCCTTTTATGTACAGAAATATCCTCTTGGATAACTTCCATAATCTCAATTACTAATCCTTTGTGTATCTTGGTCTTCCTAACCATCCACTCATTTTTGCTTTCAACCTCTCGTTGTGGAAATCCATCTATGGTAATAGACAGTAAAAACCCCATAAAGTTGATACAGTTGATCTTTTGAACCCGCTTCAAGCTATCATGACAATTCATCAATCTTGGGGTAAACAATCTCTCTTGCGTATGTTTACTTTTTTCACCATTTGATTCTTGTACATAGGAAATGAGACTCAACCTTTTTACTGCAAATTTAGAAGCCGTTTTCTTTCACTCATATAACTATCTGGTTTAGTTCATCAACTCAAATGCTGAAGAAAAATTAAAATATAAAATATATATAGTCAATCAAATCTTTTTATCCTTGTTTCTAGAGTTTCTAGAAAGAAAAGAATTGGAGAAATTTTAGGTCTCACCGAATCACACGTAGAGATATTGATAACACACATAGAGCTAATGGTATTTCATAACTAATTGATTGGGCAGCTGCCCGTAAACCACCTAAAAAGGAATATTTATTATTTGATCCATATCCCGACATAAGAAGTCCAACGGGAGCAATACTTGAAATGGCAATCCATAAAAAAACACCAATACTAAGATCGGCTAGAACAAGGTGATCGCTAAAAGGAATTACTGAATAACTTAGAAAGATAGATATTACTGCTATGGATGGTCCGATACTGAATAAACGAGTATCTCCTGTAGATGGAATAAGGTTCTCTTTCAAAAGTAGTTTTGTCCCATCTGCTAAAGCTTGAAGAATTCCTAAAGGGCCGGCATATTCAGGTCCGATACGTTGTTGTATTCCCGCAGATATTTCTCTTTCTAACCAAACAATTACTAGTACACCTATTGTGATTCCTAACACAAGAGTCAAAATAGGGACAAGCATCCATATGATCCCATAGGCTTCTTTTAAGGATTCCAATTTGGAAAAAGAATTGATAGTCTCTATTTCTGTTGTATCAATTATCATTTCAACGATCAACTTCTCCCATAATGATATCTATGCTACCTAGTATTGTCATAATATCAGCCAATTTCATTCTTTTAACTAACTGAGGAAGAATTTGCAAATTGATAAAACCTGGTGGGCGAATTTTCCATCTCCAAGGAAAAACGCTCTGATCTCCTATGATAAAAATTCCCAATTCTCCTTTTGGGGCTTCAACTCTCACATAAAGTTCTTGTTTCGACAATTCAAAAGTTGGAGAAGGTTTTTTACTAATAAACCGATATTCAAAATCATTCCATTCAGGATCTTTTAATCTGTCAAAACGTCGGATTTCTAAATTTTCGTAAGGCCCTCCTGGAATTCCTTCCAGAGCCTGTTGAATAATCTTTATGGATTCTGTCATTTCACCGATTCGTACTAAATAACGAGCTAATGAATCCCCTTCTCGTTGCCATTGAACCTGCCAATCAAATTCGTCGTAAGACTCATAATGATCAACTTTACGAAGATCCCATTCTATTCCGGAAGCTCGTAGCATTGGTCCCGATAAACCCCAATTTAATGCCTCGTCTTGCCCAATAATGCCTATGCCTTCAACTCGTTCTAAAAAAATAGGATTCCGGGTAATAAGTTTTTGATACTCAGCAACCCCTGTTAAAAAATAATCGCAAAAATCCAAACATTTATCTACCCAGCCATAGGGTAGATCGGCAGCCACTCCTCCAATACGAAAATAATTATGCATCATTCGCATACCGGTAGCAGCTTCGAATAGGTCATATATCAATTCTCTTTCTCGAAAAATATAGAAGAAAGGGGTCTGCGCACCAATATCCGCCATAAAAGGACCGAGCCATAACAAATGAGAAGCGATCCGACTCAACTCCAACATAATGACTCTGATATAGCTAGCCCTTTTAGGTACTTGAATATTGCCTAATTGTTCGGGTCCATTTATGGTTATTGCTTCTGTGAACATAGTAGCTAAATAATCCCAACGTGTTACATAAGGTAAATATTGTATAATTGTTCGGTTTTCCGCAATTTTCTCCATCCCTCTATGTAAATAACCCAATATTGGTTCGCAGTCGACAACATCTTCACCATCTAGAGTAACGATGAGTCGAAGAACACCGTGCATTGATGGGTGCTGAGGCCCCATATTGACTATCATGAGGTCTTTTCTTGTAGTTGGTGCAGTCATAAGTTTTTTAACGATTCATTCTTCCATGAATTACTGAAAGTGAAAAGAAGTTCATCAAAATTTAATCGAAACATATAAGTGAAAACGAAATGACTCTTCAAATTAATCAAATTAACGAGTTTTTGTCTCTCGAATGTCCAACTGATTAATTAATTCTTTATAACGTACTCTATTTTTTTTTGCCAAATAAGCTAGCAGTCGTTGACGTTTTCCCAAAATTTTCTTCAAACCTCTCTGAGATAAATAGTCTTTTTTGTGCAATTCTAAATGTGAAGTAAGTCTCCGTATCTTATTGGTGAAATTGAATACTTGAAATTCAACAGATCCTCTCTTTTCTTCTTGAGAAATAACTGAAATGACAGAATTTTTTACCATAAATGAATTTCCCCTTTCTTTATTTTACAGATATGGATTTTATCGAATTTTATCGATCAGTAATAATAATGCCAGTAATTTGAACGTGGTATATAGACTTAATTTCTTTATGAACCCCTAATTTTATCAATTCCAATAAATTAATCAAATTTAAAATTTGATTCAGATAGGAATCCAAAAAGAAAAAGTTGGTAGGTACGTTTTTTTCATTCACAAAAGCGAATAATTTAAACCTAAAATCCGAAAATGAAGAAGATTCCGTTGATTCATTTCTAGATCTAATCGATACCTTATTGATTTAGTATCGTCTACTCGAATTAGATTCGAATGAGATGTAAGACAAGGCATGTGTGCATTTGTTTTCTTTCAGATACTCTATACGAGACAGGGTATATAGTAATATCAATTAATTTTCAATCGTGGATACATATGTATCCTTAAGATACTGAAACGGCTACCATTGTTGGTATCAAACCAATAACGATTCATACAAGCTAAATCTTCTAATCGATAATTAGGCCAAAGAAAGAACTTTAATTTAATTAATTCATTTTTATCTTTATAAAGAGGTTTCCTTTCATCCAAAAATTTACTCCAGTTTTTTACATTAGTTTCATTGGAAAATACTGAATTTCTATCGACGCCATTCCAATTCAAAGAATTAAAAAAACTTCGAATTCTCAATTCTCTACGACGTCTAGACCATAAAATATTTTCAGGAACAAGCAAATCAAAATGATTTTTATCAACATATCTTTGGTCTCGGTATCTTTGATTAGTTTGGTGTTTACTTTTATGAACCAATGAAATACCTACGGTTTGATACATAATAAATTGTCCATTATTTTTTACAGACAATCGAATAGGTTCGATAATCAATAACCCCTTCTTCATCAATTCTGTAAGAGGTAAATTCGCCTGAATCAGCATTATATCCAAACTCATTTCTCTCCTTTGAATTGACGATATAGCAATTTTGTTTGGGTTTATCAGTCGAAGCAGGAGACAATATACCTTTACATTTTCGATTATTCTTTGATTCAAAGTATCGTTCCATCTCAATTGAAAAAGCAAATAACGTTTCAAGAACAAATCTAGTTCTGCTTCCGTGTTGCTTTTGTATTGTTTTTTATTTTTACCCTTCTTTGTGTTTGATTCCGCGTAATCTTTTTCAAGATCGTTTTGATGTTTTGAGAAAACAGGGCCCAGATTTCCTTTGTTTTCTATATCTGATCCACGCTCTCTTTTTCCTTGACTTGCGGGTTCTTTTGCTTCTTGAATTCGATTCTTTATTTTTTTATTTGATGGTAGAAAAAAGTTTTTTTTGTTGTTTTTATTGATATTTTGATTTTTACTAACATTTTCATTTGTATTCAAATTTAAAAGAAGTAATTTGCTTGGTATAATCCACGGTTTTATTTTATATACATTATAAAGTAGTACAAATTCTGGGAAGAACCAAAATTCCATATCCAATATGGGACGATTAAATATTTTTTCATTCATTCCCATCCAATCAAAAAAGTCTTTTTTCGAATTTTTTTTAGTTTTTTCTGGATTTTGATGAGTTGTAAGATAAAAAAGTCCTTTTTTATTAATTATTTCATAATTATTAATACCAATTTTAGTATTTCGATTACTGTTGGTATCGATCTTAACCCAGGCCTCAATATCTCCTTTTTGTCTAACAGAAAAATGGAGAATTTTCCAATCAAAATATTTTCTATATTTTCTATCGAGATTTCTTTCTATATGTAGATGTAGAAGATTGCCTTTTATTAGATAATTATTGATATGAAGATTGTCGGGCATATCAAAAGGGTTGTGTTTGGGCGTGTTGGAATTATAAGAAATTTCGAAGTTCTTATTTACTTGAAAGGGTAATCTAGAAATAAATGAGTAACTTTTATTTTCATAATTAATCGATTTATATGATAAAAGATCATATCTATAACATTTTTTAAAATTATCTTTTTGGTTTGATAATGAATAGAGTTCAGAATCATTTTCTTTTTTGTAATGAATTAATTGGTCTTTTTCATATGAATTCCATTTGTTTAAGTTTCTATTTTTATTTTGAGCCATACAACTTTGATTAACCCCAGTTCTCCATTTTTTTGGCATTAATCTAGACCATCTAATCTTAGATAAATCGTATTGATAATGCCGTCTTAACCAGTTTTTCCATTGATTGATTCTATAACTCTGAGGTTTTTTATGTTTTAATTCAGAATGAAATATTCCTAGTGTTCTAAAATAGTCCTTTATTTTAGTCTTAAGGAAAAAAGACGTTCTGTTATATTGAAGAACAGATTTAAATTTAGACAAATTAATAACTTGGGTTTGTGATAATTTGTAAAATACATATGCTTGTGACAAGTAGGATAAATCAAAAAAACTATGTGAATTTTTCTTACTAATATTATAAATATTATAAAGTGACTTTTTTATAGTCGAAATAAAGATAAAGTTAATTTTGTTTTTATTATTAATTTTTTCTTGATTTATTTCATTATTGGAAATGTATTTCTCAATCAATTTCTTTGTTGATTTAAGACGGAGTTGTGTATTAATTCTTGTAATATTAATGATAGATAAAAATAGATCGATGTATAATCTTTGAATGAATAATTTTCTAAAATAATGGAATTGACATATTAATCGAGTATTTCTTTTTTTTAATATTTGGAAAATATTTTTTGGCGATTTAGGACTAATGTCTATTTCTGGAGTTACTTTCTTTTTCTCTTTTGTAATTCTTTCTATTTGATTTTTTATTGTACTTGTTCTATCAGTCAAATCCTTCATTTTGGTTTCTATCAGTGAAGAATTTGGCCAATTTCCAGATTCAATTTGACTAAATGATTCGTTAATTATTTGATTACTAATTAGATAATCTTTTTCTTTTTTCGTTTCATTCGATTCAGATATTTCTTTGAATCTAAATAATACAATTGGATTTATGTTTGAAAGTTCTTTTTTTATTTTTTTTAGAAATAGAATATTTTTTATAAGCCATTTTTTGGTTTCTTTTGAAACTCTTCGAAATAATTTTGTTTTTCCTTTTAAAACTTTTCGAGTTATAGTTATAAAAGTTATAAAATATTTCTTTTTAAATTTTCCAATTTTTTTTTCGAGTTCCTTAAAAATGGGCTCAAAAAAGGAAGGGCGCTTTCGGGGAGAACCAAAGGGAAGTTCAGCTTCCATTCCCAAAACTGTTAAAAAACAAAAATCATCTTTTTGTTTTTTCTTTTTCATCAGCTC
>ERZ773006.293-NODE-293-length-25608-cov-6.0877_pt1 | contig 25608 bp, 13 predicted proteins | sample MGYA00580843_ERZ773006 | MGnify/ENA primary metagenome ERZ773006 (study PRJEB29015, sample SAMEA2738011) | human oral metagenome | biome: human oral; feature: human-associated habitat; material: dental | place: China | collected 2052 ...
GAGGCTTTTCTTTAATTCAAAATTCAAAGTTCATAATTCAAAATTATGATTACTTCGAGTTCACGAGTTGACAGGTTAACGAGTAAACAAGTTATTTCTTCTGTGCAATAGAGCACCACAAAGTAGGGACAGACGCCCTCGTCTGTCCGCCCCAACATTCCACGTTACATTACAAGCAGCTCCCTTATGCGGACAGACGAGGGCGTCTGTCCCTACTCTGAAGCAGGCTCTTCAATCAACGAGGGGGACTTACTGCAATTCAAAATTCATAATTCACAATTCAAAATTATGATTACTTCTGTTTGAAGTAAGGGTTTGCTAAATGCTATGTATCATATAGTTTCAGTGTTACAAAGCTGTACCTCGTTACACACCGAGCAACCATCGTCAATAACACAAAAGTATGTACCTATTCCACAAAGAAAGAACTTTCACCACTTTAAAATATCGATATTCTCATTCGTGATTCAAGTATTTTTTATAATTTTGTCGGCGTAATGAGGTACACAGTTAAATGTAATGAATGTGGTCGCAACTTTGTGGCTGAGACGGAGAAGTATGGGACAATGAAGTATCGTTGTCCATATTGTGGTAATGTATTAACCTGTCGCTTCGATGCACCGACAGCTTTCCACACCCGTGCCCGTTCAGTTCTTCCCTTGGCAGATGCTACTCCCATCGAAGTGAAGAAAGCGGCTAAGTTGCCCACAGTGGAGACCAACCTCATTAATAATCCATCAAAAGAAAAGCTGGTAGAGATGCGTGAGAAGCTGGCAGAAGCGTCTCACAAGGCTCTTCAGGCATCGTTACATGCTGGCGAAACATTGCGTAATGCAACCGATAACGCAAGCGAGTTTATGTCGAAATCAAGCTCTCGTCTGCGCCAATTTCAGGAGAAGTATGAGGATGGCGACCTATGGATATTCTTTGGATTCAGCCTTTTATTCATCATATCAGTCTTCCTTTTCCTCTTTATCTCTGCGGAGATTGTAAAGGTTGTAGCCGATGCCAATGCCAGTTTGTTCAAGGCATATATCGAGTTTAGAAACACCTATTTATAGTTGAGGTATGCCCCTTTTGAATGAAGGGATAGCGTTCCCTTCTCGTATATGTCATCCTTTTTCATTATTTTTGCAGCATAAAATTAAGCCTAATGAACGGACAACAATTATCTACACTCATCCTGCTTTGTGCCATGAATACACTCACAGGAACAGCAAAGACCCCTTCAAACATTTTTCCAGAACTCTCTTTTGTAAAGAAAGAAACATGTAATAACAACGTAGAGGATAACCAACAGCAACGCTTCACACTAAGTGGTTATGTGAAAGATAGCAATGGTGAGCCACTCATCAATGCAACTGTTTACGACCTCATAACGCGTCAAGGGACGATGACCAATGCTTATGGACATTTCTCGTTGACCTTAGTTGAGGGGCAACACGAACTCCGATGCAGCTATGTGGGTTATAAAACACTCGTGGAGAAGGTGGTTCTCACAAACAATAGAAACCACGATTTCGTGTTGCAAGGGGACACCCAATTGGACGAAGTGACTATCACCACCGACCTCAATTCACCATTATTAAAGACGCAAACAGGTAAGTTGTCGCTTTCACAAAGCGATATCAAGACCGAGTTTTCGCTGATGAGTAGCCCCGATGTCATCAAGACTTTGCAACGAACAAGCGGCGTGGCAGAGGGTATGGAACTCTCCAGTGGACTCTATGTACATGGTGGAAACAGCGATGAGAACTTGTTTCTTATAGATGGAACTCCGCTTTATCACACCAATCACAGCCTCGGTCTCTTCTCTTCCTTCAATGCTGATGTGGTGAAGAACGTCGACTTTTATAAGAGTGGATACCCTGCTCGTTATGGTGGAAGACTATCAAGTGTAATCGATGTACGTACTGCCGATGGTGACTTCTATCGCTCTCATGGCAGCTACCGAATCGGTCTTTTAGATGGCAGTCTGCACTTTGAAGGACCTATCCGAAAGGGTAAGACTTCGTATAACATCGGTCTTCGCCGCAGCTGGTTAGACCTGTTAACGCGTCCATTCTTCGCTATCTATAATCGAAATAACCATGATGAAGACAAGATGGATGTATCTTATTTCTTCCATGACCTTAATCTCAAACTAACCAATGTGTTCTCTTCCCGATCACGATTGTCGCTGAGTGTCTATTCAGGCGAGGATCGACTCCGCTCGAAAGATGAGTCACGTTACATCTATAATAACAATACTTCCACCGATTATGACGTCTATAAGAACCGCTTCCATTGGGGTAATTTCAATGCAGCAATCGATTGGAACTATCAGTTCTCACCAATGCTTTTTGCCAATCTAACGGCTGTTTACACACATAACCGTTCAACTGTTAACACGTCGGATAAGTCGGTTATCACGCGAAAAGGACAGGACGATGAGGTGACATTACTATCGCATGGCTACCGGTCAACCATTGATGACATTGGTTATAGGGCTGCTTTCGACTTCAGACCAAGTCCACATCATCACATACTGTTCGGTCAAGACTACACACATCACATGTTCCGACCACAGACTTACACGCATTTTGATAGCTATGCAAGTGATGGGACTAATGCAAATGACACCATTTCGGGACATAGCAATAACCGAAATGTAGCCCATCAGGTGACTCTCTACGCTGAAGATGAGGTGACTGTGAACGATAAGTGGAGCGTGAATGGCGGTGTAAATGCCGACATCTTCCATATTAGTGGGAAGACTTTCACCACCTTGAGTCCCCGGCTTGCCATGAAATATCAGCCCTTTGAGAAGCTATCTATTAAGGTCAGTTACACGATGATGAGCCAGTTTGTACACAAGATAGCCAATTCTTTCCTTGATCTCCCTACTGATTACTGGGTGCCAACGACTGCTCGCCTGCACCCAATGCACTCTTGGCAGGTGGCTGCAGGGGCGTATATGCAACCCAACAAACACTGGACACTGTCGCTGGAAGGTTATTACAAACATTCAACTCACATCTTGCAATATGCGAGCTGGGCTGGTTTAGAACCGCCAGCAACCAATTGGGACTATATGGTAATGGATGGGGAAGGACGTTCATACGGCGTTGAATTGGATGCTGACTACCATCGCTCCAACCTCACCCTACATGGTTCTTACACGTTATCATGGGCTGAGAAGAAGTTTGATGACTTCTTCAACACTTGGTTCTATGATAAGTTTGACAACCGCCATAGGCTCTCGTTCTCTGCACGATGGCAACTCAGTCGTAAGATCTCGGCTTTCGCTGCATGGTCATTCCATACGGGTAACCGTATGACCATACCAACGCAATACATTGGATTGCCTGTTGTTCCAGGTCAAGAAGGGGGACAAAGGCAGCACTTCGATGGTTCGGATGATAGTAATCTGAGCTTCGCTTACGAACGACCTAACAATGTTGTTCTCCCTGCCTACCATCGTTTAGATCTCGGATTTGACCTCCATCACACTACAAAGAAGGGTCATGAGCGTATATGGAACATAAGCCTCTATAATGCTTATTGCCATCTTAATTCACTCTGGGTAAGGGTTAAAATCACTGGAGACCACCATGTGCGAGTAAAGAATAACGCCTTTATTCCAATGATTCCATCGTTCAGTTACACAATTAAATTCTAATCATCTACAATATGAAAAAGCTATTTCTCCTCTTGTCTCTCACCTTATTTATAATGGGATGTAAGGATGATTTCAATATTGATAACCTGCCAGAAGCATCTGCAAAGATGGTGGTTTATTGTATGCCTTCTGCATCTGATACTACCTACATCACCGTTTCTCGCAGTATTCCCTTGAAGCAGTTGAATGATAGAAAACCGAACCCTATGATCGATAATGCACACATTCACTATCATTTGAATGGGCAGGCTCTTCCAGTAACAACACTCGGTGACGGACGATATAGGGTCGTGGCGCATCAGAAAACGGGTGATAAAGTGAACCTGCATGTAGAAGCAGAGGGGTTGACATCAGTTGATGCTTCAACGGAGATACCCCCTGTTATCACTGCTAATAACCTATCAGTAAGGAAGGTAAAAGTAAAGGATTTATCATCATCCGAACTGCGAACTTACCAGCAGGTGATGGGCACGTTCACCGATCCAGCACCCTCACACGATTATTATGCGGTGCGAATAAAGGCAAAGGTGATCAATGCCTGTATCGTACATTGTTATCATCGAAATGCCGATAACACAATGCATTACGTGCAAAGTTTTGCCTCGTATGATGATTACATGCGCTATCGTGACACAGAGCATTGGGACAGTGTGGCTGTAAATATAGCCCATTCGGCGGAGTATCTGCCCATTGCCACATCAAGCGAGAGACTTTTGAACCCTATTACCGATATAGATGATGACTTCGATTTCAGCAGTGATTTCTATCAAGACTTCTATATCTTCGATGACGCAACGATAAATGGTCAGACCTACACATTGCACTTGAACGTTGCACCAAACTATCGTAGTATTCCCTTGAGTACGTTGGCAGCAGCAGAGCTAAAGGCAAAGTACGGCATTGAAGAGGGTTTTGAATTAGAGTTCTATCACATCACACCTGCCTATTACCGCTTCCTTCAAGCACTGAATGACGTGTCGAACAACTCATTGGCACAAGCCGGACTGTCGCAGATACGCTCCACCTACAGCAATATCTATAATGGTATGGGAATTTGTGCAGGGTTTAATGTAACCAAGTCAAGCATTGCTAAAACAGAGTGAAAGGGTTGGTTCAAGTTGACGAGTTGACAAGTTAACAAGTAAACGAGCATTTTGTAAAAGTAAAAAGATAAAGAAGTAAAGAAGTAAAACTGCTGTTTGTGTACAAGGCAGGCACTTCAATGTAGGGATAGATGCCCCCGTCTGGAAACCCCTCCCAGCCTCCCCCAAGGGAGAGAAGAAGCCTCACCCCCGCCCCCTCTCCGAATGGAATAACCCCTCCCAGCCTCCCCCAAGGGGAGGAGTGCCTAACGGGAGCCGGTTAGGAAAAGGTATTCTTAATACAAAGAGGGCGTTTCTTCACATCGAAGAGACGCCCTTTTCATTGCAAGGAAACGCCCTCTTCAAATTGAGAAGGGCGTTCCTTTAATTAATGATAATACTAACCTGTAGAGACAGATGCCCTATTTTTCAAATAGAGCTAATAACTTGTTTACTCGTCAACTCCCAACTCGTCAACTCTACCTAATCATAATTTTGAATTGTGAACTTTGAATTTTGAATTGCACTTGGGCGTCTGCTTCTGTGGATTCCCATGTTCCGTAAGGAACTCTGTGTTGCCTTCAGGCTTCGTGCCATCTGTGTATTCCGTGTTAAAAATGCCCCAGCAAAGAACTTATTGACGCTTTTCAACAACAGAACTAATCATAATTTTGAATTTTGAACTTTGAATTTTGAATTACACAAGAGCCTCTTTAATGCGTGTTTTATTTACATTTTTTAAACAGAAAGTTACCGACATTGACGGTAAGTTCTCACTTGATGTTCCTGCAGGAAAGAAACTTGTTGTGAGTTACATTGGTATGGTTACACAAACCTTGAGTCCGAAGGCTGGGATGAGGGTTGTGCTTTCTAACGACAATCACACTCTAAATGAAGTGGTCGTTACAGGTATGACCCAACAGGACAAGAGACTGTTCTCTGGTGCGGCAACAAAGATTGATGCATCGAAAGCAAAGATTGATGGTATGGCGGATGTGAGCCGTTCTTTGGAAGGACGAGCAGCCGGAGTGAGCGTTCAAAACGTGTCGGGAACCTTTGGTACAGCACCTAAGATTCGTGTGCGTGGTGCTACTTCTATCTTCGGATCATCAAAGCCTCTATGGGTTGTAGACGGTGTCATCATGGAAGATGTGGTCGATGTATCGGCTGACGAACTCTCTTCAGGTGATGCTAACACCCTTATCTCTTCAGCTATTGCGGGTTTGAACTCTGACGATATAGAGAGTTTTCAGATCCTGAAGGACGGTTCTGCAACCTCAATCTATGGTGCGCGCGCTATGGCGGGTGTGATTGTTGTAACGACAAAGAAGGGTCGTGCAGGTCAAGCACACATCAATTACACTGGAGAATACACCTTGCGACTGAAGCCAAGTTACCGCAATTTCAACATAATGAACTCTCAAGACCAGATGGCGATCTATCAGGAATTGCAGCAAAAGGGCTATCTTAACTATGCAGAGACGGCTAATGCAGCCAATAGCGGTATCTACGGAAAGATGTATCAACTGATAACTCAATACGACCCAGATAAGGGGCAGTTCGGACTTCCTAATACCCCAGAAGCTAAACTGGCGTATCTTCGTGATGCAGAGTACCGCAATACGAACTGGTTTGACGAACTCTTCTCTAATGCCATCATGCACAATCACTCTGTAAGTGTGTCCGGTGGTACGGATAAGAGCCAATACTATGGTTCTTTGTCAGCAATGTTCGACCCGGGATGGACGCTTGACAGTAGGGTTCAACGTTACACCGCAAACCTCAACTTTACACATAATATAAGTAAGAAGCTCTCTGTCAATCTCATTGGCAACGCCTCTTATCGTAAGCAGAAGGCTCCGGGAACGTTGAGTTCAGATACTGATCCTGTAACAGGAACAGTAAAGCGTGACTTCGACATCAACCCTTATTCTTATGCGTTGAATACATCCCGTGCATTGGATCCACACACTTTCTACACACGTAGTTATGCACCGTTTAATATCTTCAGTGAGCTTGAGAATAACTATATGGACTTGGCTGTGAACGACTTCCGTATCTCTGGTAGCATTGATTATAAGCCTACGAGCAAGTTGAAGTTCACTTTCTTGGCTGCTGTGAAGTCAGCTGCTACATCGCAGGAGCATAATATTCTTGATAATTCAAATCAAGCACTTGCTTATCGTGAGATGGGTACATCAACCATTCGCAAGACTAACCCATTCTTGTACAAAGACCCTGATCACATCTACGACTTGCCTATTACGGTTCTTCCTTATGGCGGTATCTATGAGAGAACAGACAATAGCTCGTTCGGTTGGGACACCCGTCTTTCAGTTTCTTATAATGATGTATTTGCAGAGAAGCACATCGTTAACGTCTATGGTGGTATGGAAACAAACTATACCAACCGCCATTCTACATGGTTCCGTGGCTGGGGTCTGCAATACACGAAAGGTGAGATTCCACTCTACGCATACCAAGTCTTCAAGAAAGGACAGGAGGAGAAGTCGGATTACTTTTGGATGAATAACACCCATTATCGTAGTGCTGCTTTCTTCGGAACTGCCACTTACTCTTTTGCACATCGCTATCAGGTGACTGGTACGGTACGCTATGAAGGAACCAACTACTTAGGTAAGGCACGTTCTGCCCGTTGGCTTCCTACATGGAACATATCAACCGCTTGGAATGCACATGAGGAGAGTTGGTTTGCCAATACATTTAAGGATGCACTCACACATGCTACTTTGCGCTTGAGTTACTCACTAACGGGTGACCGTCCAAATGTAACCAATGCGCTCCCAATCTATCGTAGTTCAACGCCTTGGCGTCCGTTTGCAAGTTTGTCAGAAACGGGTATGAGCATGACAATGGGTAACCCCGATCTTACTTACGAGAAGAAGCATGAGTTCAACATCGGTGCTGACTTAGGTTTCTTGAGCAATCGCATTAACTTCAGTATAGATGCTTACTGGCGTAATAACTACGACCTCATCGGTTACTTTAATAGCCAGTTATATGGTGAGTTCTTGCGTGCGAACGTTGCTTCTATGCGATCACATGGTTTGGAGTTTACGCTTTCCACACAGAATATCAAGCGTAAGAACTTCTCTTGGAACAGTGACCTTATCTTCTCACATGCCAAGAATAAGATTACTGACCTTTACTCTCCAGCACGTATCTTAGACCTTGTGAAGGGTACAGGTTTCCCACTCGTGGGTTATCCAGTACGCTCAATGTTCTCTATCCCGTTCCGTGGTTTGAATAAAGAAGGACTCCCAACGTTCCTCGATCAGAATGGTAATATTACCACAACGGGCATCTACTTCCAGGAACGCGACAAAGAGAAGACAAAGTTCCTCAAGTATGAAGGACCTATCGACCCTACTATTACGGGTTCTTTGGGTAACTCCTTCCGTTACAAGAACTTCTCTTTAAATGTGTTCGTTACTTATTCCTTCGGTAATGTCATCCGTTTGGACGATATCTTCAGCAATGAGTATGACGACTTGACATCCATGACTAAGGAGTTCCGTAACCGATGGGTTGTACCCGGAAATGAGAAGACAACGAACGTTCCGGTTATAGCTTCTCGCCGTCAGAACTTCAATGATTCTAATCTAAAGTATGCTTACAGCGCATATAACTATTCGGATGTTCGTGTGGCAAAGGGCGACTTCATTCGTATGAAAGAGATCTCTTTGGGTTACGACTTCCCTAAGTCTATCGTGAAGATATTGGGTGTTAACACACTTGCAATGAAACTTCAGGCAACCAATCTCTTCTTGATTTATGCCGATAAGAAGCTCAACGGACAGGATCCGGAGTTCTTCAATACTGGTGGTGTGGCTGTTCCTACACCAAAGCAGTTTACTTTGACGCTGAGATTAGGACTTTAAGAGAGACAATAAGAAACTGTATTCTCATAATAGATAGATATTTATAATATGAAAAAGAAATATATTTTCCTATCGGTTCTGGCTACAGCAGTATCTGTAACTACGCTTTCTTCTTGCGATGATTACCTTGATACAATGCCGGATAACCGTACTGTTCTTGACACAGAGGATAAGATGTCAGACCTTCTGACAAGTTCCTATCCTTCTAACGAATATGTTCTTGTAAACGAACTGATGTCGGATAATGCCGATTACTATAGTGCAGAGAATCCTAACGGAGGGCGTTTGGGTGACCAGATATACTTCTGGAAGGATGTTACCGAGTCTGCGAATGAGGCACCGACACGCCTTTGGTCGTCATGTTACTTGTGTATTGCGAATGCTAATCAGGTGCTCGAATCACTCAAAGAGTATAAGTTTTCGGATGAAAAGGCACAACAGCTGAAGGCGGAGGCATTGCTATGTAGAGCTTATGCACACTTTATCTTGGTCAATGAGTTTGGTCTTGCTTACAACACAAAGACGAGCGCAAAAGATCCAGGAGTACCTTTGTCGACAAAGGTGGAGAAGATTGCTGCTAAGTACCAACGTGCTTCTGTGGCTGCTGTCTACGAACAGATTGATAAGGACTTACAGGAGGCTTTGCCATTAGTAGGCGATAACTATAAGGTGCCTAAGTATCACTTCAACGTGAAAGCGGCTTATGCTTTTGCCACTCGGTTCTATCTCTTCTATGAGAAATGGGATGAGGCTATCAAGTATGCCGACCTCTGTTTGGGTGGTCAAAATGGTCCGCTGCGTGACTGGTCAGTACTCGGAAGTATGGCAGATGATAATGATGCGTTGGTGAATCATTATATCAGTGCCGACCTCGGATGTAACCTCATGTTCTCCGACTTCTACTCTTCTTCAGGTATCTATCTCGGTCCATACATTATTTACAAGCGCTATGCTCATGGTCGATTCCTCGGTGCCAACGAGGACATCTTGGCTAACAATGTATGGGGATCAGGCGGTTATTACAAGCGACCACTTAATATGGCGGGGTCGAACTTCGATATTTGTCTCTTTAACAAGATGGCTTACAAGTTCCAATACATCGACCCAGTGGCACAGACGGGATACCGCCGTCTGACCTTACCATTGTTTACTACGGATGAAGTCTTGCTTAGTAGAGCAGAGGCACTCATAATGAAGAAGCAGTATGACAAGGCTTGCGAAGACCTCAACGCATGGATGCACAACATCGTAAATACTACTGTTCAGTTGACTCCAACACTGATTCAAAACTTCTATAACGGTGTCAATTACTGTTATGATGATGCTGATCACTTGCAGTCAACAGTAAAGAAACACCTCCACCCAGCCTTTGATATTGATGCAGAAGGCTCTGTACAGGAGACGATGTTACAATGTGTATTAGGCTTCCGACGCATTGAGACTGTACAAGAAGGTAAGCGTTGGTGGGACATCAAACGCTATGGTATTGAGATTCCACGCCGTGAGATGGATGCCAGCGGTCAGCCAAGTAAGGTTTTGGATGTGCTGAAGAAGGACGATCCACGTCGTGCCGTTCAGATTCCTCTACCGCAGCGTAACGCTGGAGTTCAGCCTAACCCACGTAACGGGGAGAGCTCAACTGTGGTTGCACCAGCTGGTCCTTGGGATAAATTCTCTGGTAATGTAACAACGGATATAGACCTCTCGAAGCAGCTCATCAGGGCTCCGAAGAAGTAATAATGTTGGTTATTTAAATAAGACATAGTTATGAATAAATACTTTATATATAGCTTATTGCTGGCAATGGCAGGCATGACTTTCACTGCTTGTAGTGAGGATAAGCTGGACAGCACCAGTGTTATTCAGCCTGATGAAACTGGCAATAGCGAGTTTGACAAGTGGTTGGATGCCAATTTCGTAGCACCTTATAACATTGAGTTCCTCTATCGTTACAAGGATAATGAGACGGATATGAACTATTTCAACATACCTGCAAAGGTGGAAGATGCAGTCAAATTGGCACATATCGTGAAGTATTCTTGCTTGGAGGCATACGATCAGGTGGCAGGCGTGAACTTCACTCGTGCTTACTTTCCAAAGATGTTCTATGCTGTTGGAGACTTCGAGTATAAGAGCAATGGAACGATGATCTTAGGTACTGCTGAGGGCGGTAAGAAAATCTTTCTGGCTGGTACTAACCATTTAGATGAGTTCTTGACGAGTCGAGAAGAGCTCAACACGTATTACTTGAAGACGATTCATCATGAGTTCACGCACATCATGAATCAGACAAAGGACTATCCTGCAAACTTCAAACTCATTACGGGTGATGGATACGTGTCCGATGCTTGGAGTCAAGCTCCGTATGGAGGAAAGCCTTATTACCTAAAGCATGGATTCATCTCAGCCTATGCGCAGCATTCACATGTGGAGGACTTCGCAGAGATGTTATCTATCTATATCACCAATCCAAAGACCCAATGGGATGCGTGGATGACGGAGGCTGGAACCGACGGAGCTAAGCTCATCCAACAGAAACTGGACATTGTTCGGTCGTACATGAAGACCCAATGGAAGATAGACCTTGATAAGTTGCGTGATACAGTGCTCCAACGTGAGGATGATATAGTGGCTGGCAGAGTGAATCTGACCGACCTTACCGTTAATCATTAATAGTTTTGAAGATTATGAAGATCAATAAGTTATTAGCATATTTATTGCTCCTTCTTCCGGTACTGATGCTTCAGTCGTGCCTGAAAGACCAGGAGGATGTGTTCCCTGATTCGTCATCTGCGCGCATGCAGAAATATCTTGATAAAGCGAGAGAGGTGCTGGCAAGTTCCGAGAAAGGCTGGGTGATGGACGTATACCCCGATAAAACGCAGAAGTATGGAGGCTTTGCTTTCACGATGAAGTTCGATACTGAAAAGGTTACTGTAGGTAGTGAGTTGGCTAAAAATCCCTCTGATGTAATCACATCTTTATATAAGACCACATCAGATAACGGTCCTGTACTCACGTTCGACTCATATAATAAGTTGATGCACTTCCTTGCTACACCTTCTTCTGATCATACTACGGCTTTCGGTGGAGACTTTGAATTTGTCATTGATAGTATTGCCAGCGATCTAGTAGTGGTACACGGGAAGCGTAACCAGAATGTGATGTACTTCCGTAAGTTGACCGATAAGAGCATGACGGAGTATCTTACGGACGTTAAAAAGATTAAATCTACCTTCAAGATGACCGAAGGAAAGGGCAAAGTTGGTGATAAAAAGGTCGTGATAAAGTTCTCTGGTCACAGATTAAACTTGTCCGTTGGTGGTGAAGTAGTAGCCAGTAAGGTGGCTTACACACTTACTGATAAGGGCATCCGGTTCTATAAGCCATTGGATATTAATGGTGTGAAAGTAACCGAAATGACCTTTGATGCAGAGGCAAACACGCTTACTGCAAAGGAAGATGCCAATATAGTGCTACACGGATTCATCTCTAAACTGATCAAGAACGACGATGCCTTCGAGAAAGAACTCTATGTTGGCGATGACATCCAGTCGGTTTCTACCTCTGAAGGTTCCGAATGGCTGACGGTTACGCAGACCTCTACTGGTATAAAGGTAACGGCTCCTGCCAATACTTCTGGGCACATCCAAAAGGCTGTCATCAAGGTGAAAACCGCTGATGGAGTGTCTACTATCACTGTTACACAGGCTGACTTTGATAAAGACGTAGCGGGTAATTACACCCTATACTTCAATGACTTCTATGATGCCGCACAAACTACTCCAGCGACAATAAGCCGTGAGACAGATGGAAAGATACTCATGAAGTGGACGACCAATGGTGTACCTGTTACCATAGAGTTGACTTGGGATGCTGAGAAACTTACCCTAAACATGGAAAGCGGACAGCTAATTGGAAAGTCATTGATGTCTAGTGGCGATACATGGTACTTCTACAACATCTTCTTCTATGCAGGTGATCAATGGTCCGGTTACACTGGTAAGTTCACTTGTAGCTTCCCATTGAGTTATGCCAAGAATGCTTCTAACACTTACGAAACCTCCAGTTCTCTCACAGGAACATCTTCATCAGGTGGTTCAGTAGAAGCTATTTGGATGGCAGCATTCAAAGGTGAGGGTAGGAGTAAGGCTAATTACCTTGGCAACTATGAAGAGTTTAAGAAGTTGAAGATAGTTAAGAACTAAGTAATAGTACACATTTAACATTCTCGGAGTAGCCTTGCTGTGGGTGCAAAGTATTACACATCGCAGTGAGGTTACCCCGACTTTATAATAACAAACAGACGATGAAGAATCTATATTCTATGCTTATGCTGCTTATCACCACGTTTGTCATGGTTGGTTGCAGCGATGATACAGAGAATCCCTATGTAATGGAATCTCAAGTGCAGGTGCTGAAAGCAAATGTTCTCTTCGGTGCTAAAGGTGGTGAGGGGAGCGTAGAAGTATCAGCTCCGGGGGCTATTACAGCTACACTGAATAGTTCATGGGCGGTTGCAACGGTTGAAGGAAAGACCGTGAAAGTGGTTGCACAGCCTAATGAAAATGCCAATGGGCGTTCTGCCAGACTTACTATTAAGAGTGGTAAGGATTCTACGCAGCTCACAGTTCAGCAGACTGGGTTAGTCTTCTCATTGCAGGCTGATCCTTCCATTGTGGTTGGTGACCAAGCAGGAGAGAAACAATACAGTCTCGAACATTCAAATACTCTTGATATATCTACGACTGCTGATTGGCTTACTGCAAGTTATGATGATGACAAATTCACGGTGAAATATACGCAAAACACCACTGGGCGCGTTCGAACAGCTAGGATTAATTACAGTAGCGGCAATGTTAGTAATTCCATCGTAGTGACCCAAGGCACGTTAGCAGACATCATTGACAAGTCATATCTATTGGTAGGTACTTTCGAAGCTAATGGTCAGCAACGTGGTATAGAGTTCCCTGCAAGCTTAGTGCAAGAGTCTGGTAAGCTCTTCCTGCATGTTAGTAGTACTAGTGCAGGCTTCGATTGGAAGATTCCTGTGACGTTTGATGAGGCAAACCTAAAGCTCTCTTTAAAGTCTGCGAACAATGTTGGTACCTTTACAGGAGATATTAAAGGCGATGGAACAAGTATGACTGCGAATGTGTTCCTATTGATGTATAGCACAAAGGGAGGTGGAAAGTCAATCGTAAGTGATGATAGCGGAATCTTCTCCGGTAGCTTCTTTGCTGCAAAAACAGGTGAGATGAATTGTAATCTTGATGGTAATGAAGCAAATGGCTACCGCCTTGATTCGTTCCTCTTTGCCGCTGCTACGGGTGCAACTTTCAGTGCCGATACATTTGTCGGAAGCCTTTTGTCGATGAAAGATCCATTCTTACGTGAGGTCATGCCAGCATCTACGAGCGCAAAAGCTAAATAGGATTAGCCTATTAAGGAGTTAGGAACTATACCTGAATACAAGTTTTTGAGAAGTGTGGTTAGCACTAACTTCTCTTCGTAAAAAATCCTTTCTTGCTATAAGGTATAGGTCTTAACCCCTTGTATCTCATCCTACATTATTAATACTAATACGTCAACTTATTATGAAAAAGAGTCTAACATGTGTAGTTTTTGCTACATTGCTTACCTTCTTACTCGCTGCATGTAGTGATAAGGAAGATACTGTTCAGCCGTTAAAATTACAACTGAATCCAAGTGAACTCACACTTACAATTGGTGAAAAAGCAACGGTTACAATTACAGGTGTCCCCCAAGATGCAGATGTCTTGTGGATGACTGATGCTGAAAATATTGCTTCCCCTGTCAATCGAATGCATGATAAGACAGATGTCCAAGCTGTTGGTGTAGGTAAGGCAAATGTTATAGCTGTCGTAAAAACTAATGGTCAGCGTCTCGAACTGAAGTGCCCTGTTACTGTTAAGCAGAATCCTAATAAGCAACCCATTACTTTTGAGGATTCTAACTTAAAACGTCAACTCCTTGCCTTACAGCCTTCTATTGATAAAGATGGTGATGGAGAAATAACGCCGGAAGAGGCAAAGGCAGTGACAGATATTGATTTCCACTTTGATAATAAGAGTGATGCTACACCAGAGAAACTTATCAAGAGTCTTGTAGGATTGGAACAGTTCTCTAATTTAAAAACACTGAATCTGAAGAATCAAGGCATTACCAGCACTACTGCTATTGAGAAGTTAGCTAACTTAGAAGTACTGAATTTATGTGGAGATAATATCACAAAGCTGGATGTCTCATCGATGAATAATCTTAAAGACCTGCGTCTTTATGATACTCAATTAACGGCTCTTGATCTTTCCAAGAATGTAAATTTGGAGCAACTCTACATTCAGCGAACAGACATAAGCAGCCTTGATATTAGTCAACTAAAGAAGTTGAAGCTTCTTTTGGCTAATGGGGCAGCCCTTACGGAACTCACGGCAATAGACTTGCCAGCCCTTGAGCAGATTCAAGTTACTAAGAATAACATTAGGAAGATGACCATCCGTAACCTTCCAGCACTACAACAGTTGCATGCAAATAGCAATGTTTTGAAGGAGATTACACTTGAGAATCTACCATTGTTGCAGCGTCTTAACCTCTATGATAATGCTCTTGAGTCTCTCTCTTTGAACCTTCCTAAGCTGATGTTCCTCTTTGTTTATGACAATCAACTTAAGCAGCTTGATACATCGCACTTGCCTATGCTCTTCCAGATAAGCGTGTCTAACAATCCAATTAATAAACTCGACTTCTCTTCTAATCCTATGATTCGTAACATAGAAGCCGAGAATATGCCTGCAATGACAGAGCTAAATCTAAAGAACAATGGCGACTTTGACGAGGATTATGAGTATCTCATTATAGATGGGAACACCTCTTTAAAGACGATATATGTGGATGCTGGGAGTGAAGCAGCAGCCGTGAAACGACTTGTCGGATCGAAGCCAATCAATGTAATTGAATAACAGACTGGTGTAGTGGAGTTGGTAGGATAGGGACGATCAGAGGTGAGTTCTGATTCCTATCAATGATGAGGCTGCACACAAAGTAGTATTTTGATAGTTAAGATAGTAATTTTTTAATGGTATTAAGTGAGCCTTGCGGACAGTGATGTTAGCAAGGCTTTTTATTTTTGTCAATAGTATAATGCAGTATTATCTACCTGCATTTGTATAAGATTGAAAGGTGTGGAATAGGCGATGATACGATTGGTTGGCATACGAAAGGGTGATTGGTCGGATGTAACGAAGCGGTAAAAGCCCCTTCCATTCCCATCCGAAAAGAGGGGAAAGAAGCCTCACCCCCAACCCCCTCTCCGAATGTTTAAACCTCCCCCCACCCCTCCCAAGGAGGGGAGAACCTAACGGGAGTTAGTTAGGAAAAAGTCTCTTTAAATCAAAGAGGGCGTTTCTTCGATGTGAAGAGATGCCCTTTTCATTGCAAGGAAACGCCCTCTTCAAATGGAGAAGGGCGTTCCTTTAATTCAAGATAATGTCAACCTGTAGGGACAGACGCCCTCGTCTGGAAACCCCACCCAGCCTCCCCCAAGGGGAGGAGCGCCTAACTGTAACCTATTTGAATGGTTCTTTCTATCCAAAGGGATGCCACAAAGTAGGGACAGACGCCCTCGTCTGTCCGCCAAAACACAACCAGCGAAAGCCTCCCCAAGCCCCTCAAAAGGAGAAGATGTTGCTTGACGGGATGACACATAGGGGTAAATGGGCGGACAGACGAGGGTGTCTGTCCCTACATTGTGGTGCTCTATTGCACAGAACAAATAACTTGTTTACTCGTAAACCCATCAACTTGTCAACTCGAAGTAATCATAATTTTGAATTATGAACTTTGAATTTTGAATTTAAGAAGAGCCTTTCCTAACTAACTCCCGTTAGGCACTCCTCCCCTTGGGGGAGGCTGGGTGGGATTTCCAGACGAGGGCGTCTGTCCCTACTTGTGTGGTGTGTTTAAACGAAAGAAATATGTATATTTCAACCCTATTCATTATATCTTCTGTGATAAAGATGCGCAGACTCAATATCTGTACATTATCTTCCCTCTGTCTAAGAAAGCATCATCTATTATATAAGGTGTAGATGTCTATCATCGTAAAGAATCATTGATTAGGTTTTAAGACAGGGGCACAAGGGGTAAAAGGAAGTGGTAATCACCACATCATTTAACAAAGTTATTAAAAAAACATAAGGCTTTTGTCTGTCATTCGAAATATTTATCTATCTTTGCAAATGGTATTCTTACCCTATTATAAAACCATTATCAAAAGAGAATATAACGATATTTATCTATAAAAACAACAGATGATAAGCTACTTAAAAACACTTCGCTCGCTGGTTACAGCCCTTTTATTAATATTCTGTACGGTGCAGATTCAAGCGCAACAATGGGATGACAAGATTCTTATCTCGCAATGTGACGAACAATACACATTGACTTTTGATGGCGACAAGCCCATTGTTAAGAACACAGAAAAGATTACTTATCTGTCTAATTCGGTAGCGAAAGTACTGCCGCAAACCACCGTCTTTTATGGAGAATTTATCTCTTTGGATAACATCTCGGGGCATGGTCAGAAGCAATATACGAATGTTACGCCTGAAAATGTGTTCTATGATGATACGAAGGCATGCACCCTTCAAGGTGAGATAAGTAAGAAAGGCAAAACAAGCAGTGCCTCCTTCGAGCGCACCTTCAAGGATATTAAGTATTTTACACGCGTTTACTTGCTCGAAGAATACTTCATTCAGCACAAGACACTGACCATCACTATTCCGAAGAAGTTGGCTGGTTATAGGCTTAAAGAGATGAATTTTGAGGGGTATAACATACAGGTTGCACACGAGTCGACCGCCACGGATGACGTTTATCGCTATACAATGACGAACTGCAATCGCATGAAAGAGGATGCGCAAATGCCCCCTTCGTCGAGTGTCTACCCTTATCTGTTGATCATTGGTCCCTTTGCTGATGTCAACGCATTGTACAGCTGGTCGATGAAAATGGCTGATGTTGATTGCAATATACCGAATCTTCCGTCGCTCTTAGCCGAGATCAACAAGACAAGTAAGACCCCCGAAGACCGCATCAGCAACACTTATCGATGGGTGCAGGACAACATCAGATACATAGCCTACGAAGCCGGGATAGCCGGGCATCGCCCCGATACACCTGCCGAGGTGCTCCGCAAGCGTTATGGCGATTGTAAGGGAATGGCGTTACTGCTCACTACCTTGCTCAAAGCACAGGGCTTCGATGCACGTTGGACGGACATTGGTACGGAGGAGATACCGTTTAAGATGAGTGATGTTCCTACTCTCGCGAGTGCCGATCACGTGATTTGTACGCTCTTATATAAGGGTAAGACTTACTTTATTGACGCCACTTGCAAGCATATCCCATACACTTATACACCGCAAGGAATACAAGGTTCGCAGGCAATGATAGCCAACGGCGACCGTCCAAGACTTGAGATTGTGCCCGTCAGGAAGCCTGATGAGTCAATTGATAGCCTCTCTTACAATTATCAACTACAAGGGGATGCGCTCGTGGGAACGGCTACCTACATGACACGAGGCGATATGAAGGAGTGGTTCATGTCGGTTTCTGATGGTGTAGGAAGCAAGCGCACTGATGATCTCCTTGCTAACAACCTTAACTCGGATGCGCATAATATGACCGTATCGGACGTTAAGTGGATCGATGATGACGCCCGCCACGAGTGGGGAAAGTTTACGGGTAAGGTCGTTAACAAGCCTGCTGTACAGCAAGCGGATGGTGAGGTTTACATTGAGATGAACCCTCATAACAATCTTTTCGATGCCCGCATTGATACCACCCAACGCACACACGACTATTATCTGCCTGTTCGCTGCAACGTTGTTAGGCAGTCGGTATTGACAATTCCGGCTGGTTATCGTGTTGATTACCTGCCCGCTTCAGCCACTTTCAACACTCCCGAGGGTACGCTTACCTGCCGTTTTACACAGAAAGGGAACGTTGTTACCTTCCATCAGAAGATGCAAATTAACCACAGAAGAATACCTTTAAAGAACATACCACAATGGAATGACGCCCTAAGGAAGTGGACGGATGCCTGCAACGAGCAAGTTGTCTTGAAGCGAAAATAGTCCCTTGACCATTCCACCTAATAGCTATTAACAATATTCAAAACATATCTTATGAAGAAAATCATTGCATTGCTTTTCCTCACCATCATAACTCTTCCGATGATGGCATTCGATGAGGAGGATTACAAACAGTTTGCACGTGAAGTGAAGAAGGAGGTCTGGAACAAGGATCTACCACAATTCAACAACCGCACAGTACCGACAAAGTATAATAAAGAGTCGGCTGTTGTCTTGGCAAGATATGAGGAGGTTGGAGTCGATTACACCAACCACTTCAACCCTCTCAGCCTTGGTAAGGTGAAGCAATGCACGGGTACTCACCTCGTCCGAAGCCTTGTTAAGATCAATGATAAGGCTGCTTTGGATAAGTTCTCCACGTTTGAGTTCCGCACATACGACTACTCCCTCAACAACGGACTATGGCGTAATGACCGCCGAACAGTGCTCGGTGTGCGCGTTATCAAGCCTAACGGAACCATTAAGGAGGTAGAGGAAAAGGACTACCAAGACGATAACGAGGGAAGGAAAGGAGAAGAGAAACATGCCAAACTTGCCGTTCCGAACCTCCAAGTAGGCGATATGCTCGACTACTTCTACTATGACTTTGACAAGCTAAGAGAGGAGAACATCGACCCGATGGCATTCTTCTTTGGCAGTCAATATCCCATCCTTGACTATCAAATTCATTGCTCTATTGATAAGGACCTGTGTACTCAGTACCGCACGATGAATGGTGCTCCAGACTTCAAGCAAAGCGCTGACAAGGATGCTATTATCCTCGATGCTCGTGTGAAAAACATCGATAAGACGATGCCAGACTACGCCTATAACCCATTGGCGCAGACCCCTTATACAATGCTATTCATCAATGCGAACGTGGCGTTGGAGTACATTCCAAAGAGCATGAAGACCAAAGGCTTGCAGGCAAACCCCGATGCGAAGGCTATTCAAGAAGATGCTTGGACACTCTGGAATGCGTCTACCAGCAAGTGGAGCTTCTATAAGGCGTTCAACAAAGTGATTGATGATGCGAAGAAGATAAGCGATCTGACGGAAAGAGCTAACTATGTTTACAACTACATCATGTTGAGAACCTTGGTACATGGTAGACCTTATTTCAATTATAACAACTTTGCTTCTGCGTTCTCATACATACTCGATAAGCTCAAAGTTCCATACTCTCGTGTGTTGGTAACTGACCGCATGACCGAGCCTATTGGGCAATTAGCGAATATCTGGAACGCAACGTATGCAATCATGTTAGATAATGGTCAGTGTTACTTCCCAGTAAGTACTCGATACGGCACAACGGCTAACACCATCCCTTCTATCTATCAGAACCGGGACGCAGTGGCTACTAATGCGAAGAAGAAGTTCCAAAATGGACCCTTTAGAAACGTGACTGTGCCAGGCAGCCAAGCGAAGGATAACACGGAAAAGGTGGATATTGATGCCACAATCGATGGTATCTTGCTCAACATCAAACGTCAAGATGCCACCACAGGATGCGACAAGGAGGGTAACATCATGGACTATACTTCAGCCGAGCAGATGGCTCAGTCATGGGGAGCCGACTATGGCGTGACAAAGTTCGCACAGCTTTTTGACAAGGGACTAAACGTTGCTGACCAGAGAGCAGGCGAACGCGCAGAGCAAGATAAGAAGTCGATTGCGGAGAACTTCAGCGATGAGATCAAGGCATATCACGACCACGCAGCAGTGAAAGTGAATGAAACTAAGGTGCTGTCATGCGGTGAGAAGGATAAACCCTTTACTTACCTTATTGATTACCAGATGGACGGTCTGGTGAAGAAAGCCGGTCGCAACCTTGTAATCTCCGTCGGTCAGCTTGTCGGGCAACAAGTTCATATAGAGGGAGCAGAGCGTCAGCGCAATGTAGATATCATCTATTCTTACCCCAGAACCTACTCTGTTACGGTGCGCTTAGCCATCCCTAATGGTTACAGCGTAGCTCCCGAGAGTTTGCAAAAACTCAATTCTAATGTAGATAATAGTGCTATTTCCTTTACTTCCAAGGCTTCTGTCGAGGATGGTAAACTATTAATCACTTTCGAAAAGGTGTATAAGCAATATCGAGTACCTGCTTCCCAGTGGTCGAGCATACTATCCGTTCTTGATAAAGCCTACGACTTCAATAGTGTGCAAGTGGTGCTGAAGAAAGGGTAGAAGCAGCCTCACCCCCGCCCCCTCTCCGAATGGAGAGGGGAGTAGATACTACTATTAGCAAACAAAGGGGGCGTTTCTTCGATGTGAAGAGAGCCTCTCTTCGCTATGAGGAAAGGCTTTCTTGGATATGAAGGAACGCCCTCTTTGTATTAAGGAAACCTTTCTCTAACTTGCTCCCGTTAGGTACTCCTCCCCTTGGGGGAGGCTGGGAGGGGTTTCCAGACGAGGGCGTCTGTCCCTACAGGTTGGTATTATCATTAATTAAAGAAACGCCTTCTTTCAATCGAAGAGGGCGTTCCCTTGCTATGAAAAGGGCGTCTCTTCATCTCGAAGAAACGCCCTCTTTGTTTGTAAATGATACTATCTACTCCCCTCTCCATTCGGAGAGGGGACGGGGGTGAGGCTCCTTCTCTCCCCTTTGGGGATGCTGGGAGGGGGTATGGGGGATGTTAGGAGAGGTTTAAACAACAAATAAGTATGATAAACATGATTGACTTATAGAAGATTTTTGTAACTTTGCTCTCAGATAAATAACAATCAAAAAGGATATAGATATATGCTTACATTAAAGCTTATAAGCGAAGAGACCGAGCGTGTCATCAAAGGATTGGAAAAGAAACACTTCTCTGGTGCACGTGAAGCAGTAGAGAAAGTATTGGAATATGACCGCTTGCGTCGTGAGACTCAGCAGAAACTTGACACCAATAAACAGCATCAGAACCAACTATCAAAGCAGATTGGTCAACTGATGAAGGACGGTAAGAAGGATGAAGCCAACAATATAAAAGAAGAGGTGGCAGAGCTTAAATCGGCCGACAAAGCACTCCAGGAGATCATGGAGAATGCTCAGAAGGAGATGACAGAGGTGCTCTTAACCATTCCAAACATCCCTAACGACGATGTTCCAGAGGGCAAGGACGCTAACGACAACGTTGTTGTTAAGGAGGGCGGAACGAAGCCTAACCTCCCAGCAGACGCCCAATGCCACTGGGATTTATTGAAGAAGTTCAACCTAGTTGACTTCGACTTAGGTGTGAAGATAACGGGTGCTGGCTTCCCATTGTACATCGGTAAGATGGCAAGATTCCAACGTGCTCTTGAGGCATTCTTCCTTGATGAAGCACGAAAGAGCGGCTATCTTGAGGTGCAACCACCATTGGTTGTTAATCAAGACTCCGGTCTTGGCACTGGTCAGTTGCCTGATAAAGAGGGGCAGATGTACCATGCTAACCTCGATGATCTATACTTGATTCCAACGGCAGAGGTGCCTGTTACCAACATATTCCGTGATGAGATTCTTGACGAGAAAGAGCTTCCGATTAAGCGTTGTGCTTACTCTGCTTGCTTCCGTCGAGAGGCTGGTAGCTATGGAAAAGACGTGCGTGGACTGAATCGTCTACACCAGTTTGATAAGGTGGAGATCGTGCGCATTGATAAGCCAGAACACTCTTATGAGTCATTGGATGAGATGTTGAACCATGTAGAAGGTCTATTGAAAAAGCTCGAATTACCCTATCACATCCTTCGTCTCTGCGGTGGCGACATGAGCTTCACATCGGCTATCTGCTATGATTTCGAGGTATGGAGTGCAGCCCAAGAACGCTGGTTGGAGGTGTCAAGTGTATCTAACTTCGAGAGTTACCAAGCGAATCGTTTGCATTGTCGTTACCGTCATGCAGAGGATAAGAAGATAGAGTTGTGCCACACACTGAATGGTTCGGCACTTGCCTTGCCACGCATTGTTGCGGCAATCATAGAGAACAATCAAACCCCAGAGGGTATACGTGTTCCGAAGGTACTCGTACCTTATTGCGGCTTTGAAATGCTCGACGATAAGATGGACTAAGCCTTAGTTCACTAATACGGAACGACGAACAAGACATAACCTAACAATCAACCTTTTAACAAAACTCATCCCTCGTGGATCCTAATCCCCCCTCTCCAAGCGGAGAGGGGACGTGGATGAGCCTTTTAGACTATGAACAAGATTATAAGCAAGAAGCAGTTTTCTGAGAAGGTGTTTTGTATTGAAGTAGAGGCACCACTCATAGCTCGTAGTTGTCGACCAGGCAACTTTATCATCGTACGTGTTGATCATCACAGTGAGAGAGTACCATACACCATAGCCAAAGCTGACGCCCAGAAGGGCACGTTGACAATGGTTATTCAAGAGGTGGGACGCTCTTCGACGAAGCTTTGCCAACTAAAGGTTGGAGACGAGATAGTCGATATTGTCGGTCCTTTGGGCACCCCTTCTCGCATTGAGAAATACGGTACAGTCGTATGTGCGGGAGGTGGTATTGGCATTGCAGCGATACTCCCCATCCTCACAGCTCTTAAGCAAGCTGGCAACAAGGTAATATCTGTTTTGGCAGGAAGAAGCAAGGAACTTGTTATCATGGTGGACGATGTTCGACAGTACTCTGACGAGGTGATCATCATGACGGATGATGGTTCTTATGGTGAGAAGGGCGTTGTCACCGTGGGAGTAGAGCAGGTGATTCAACGTGAGCATGTCGATAAGGTGTTGGCGATTGGACCTCCTATTATGATGAAATTCACCTCACTCTTGGCAAAGAAATACGGCATTCCGAACGACGTATCACTGAATACTATCATGGTAGATGGCACTGGAATGTGTGGTGCTTGTCGATTGACTATCGGTGGAAAGACCAAGTTTGTCTGCATTGACGGACCAGAGTTTGACGGCGACTTAGTCGATTGGGACGAGATGTTTAAGCGTATGGGCACCTTCAAGGAGATTGAGGCTAAGGACATGGCAGTGCCTAATCCAGCTGACAAGAAGGGTTCCGAGCATTCGAACTCGTCTATTAATAATGTAGGAGATGAGGCTTCTGTGGATGGTGAGAAATCATCTTCTATCGACAAAAACAACGTTTCCACCGATGAAGCAAACGAACCCGAAGAGGTTTGGCGCAAGGCTCTTCGCAAGGAGTTAAAGCCTAAGGAGCGTACAGCCATCCCTCGTGTGCAGATGCCGGAACTTGATCCTGCCTATCGAGCAACGACCCGTTTGGAGGAAGTGAACATCGGTTTGACACCCGAAATGGCTATGCAAGAGGCGAAGCGATGCCTCGATTGCCCGAAACCAACGTGTGTGGAAGGGTGCCCAGTGGGTATTCATATCCCCGACTTCATCAAACATATAGAGCATGGAGACTTCCTTCAGGCAGCCAGCATACTGAAGGAAACATCGGCATTGCCCGCTGTTTGCGGTCGTGTATGCCCACAGGAAAAGCAGTGCGAGAGCCGTTGTATCCATCTAAAGATGAACTCTCCCGCCGTAGCTATTGGTTATCTCGAGCGTTTCGCAGCCGACTATGAGCGTGAGAGTGGGCAGATGACCTTACCAAAAGTAGCCCCCTCGAATGGTATCAAGGTAGCTGTTGTGGGTTCAGGACCATCTGGTTTGAGCTTTGCAGGCGATATGGTAAAGCGTGGATATGAGGTTTATGTGTTCGAAGCATTGCATGAGATCGGTGGCGTACTCAAGTATGGTATCCCCGAGTTCCGCCTCCCTAACAGGATAGTAGATGTAGAGATTGAGAACCTCCGACGTATGGGTGTCCACTTCCAAACAGACACTATTGTGGGCAAGACCATCAGTATTGACGAATTGAAGGAGATGGGTTTTAAAGGCATATTTGTAGGTTCCGGAGCTGGCTTACCGAACTTTATGGGCATTGAAGGAGAGAACTCTATCAACATACTCTCTAGTAACGAATACCTCACGAGAGTAAACCTCATGGATGCAGCTAACCCCGAAACGGACACGCCGATCATAATAGGTAAGAAGGTTCTCGTTATAGGAGGAGGCAACACAGCGATGGACTCCTGCCGTACAGCTAAGCGTCTTGGGGCAGATGTGACATTGGTATACAGACGTTCAGAAGCAGAGATGCCTGCACGCCTGGAGGAGGTGAAACACGCCAAAGAAGAGGGTGTTCATTTCCTCACGTTACATAATCCTCAATCGTACAAAGCCGATGAGAAGGGTCGCGTCTGTGCTGCGGTATTAGATGTGATGAGGCTTGGTGAGCCTGATGCTAGTGGGCGTCGACGTCCAGAGGTGACGGGCGAGACGGTGACAGTGGAGTGCGATCAAGTAATTGTGGCAGTAGGAGTTTCACCGAATCCATTGGTTCCGAAGTCTATTGAAGGGCTTGAGTTAGGTCGTAAGAACACGATAGTTGTCAGCGACCAGATGCAGAGTTCGCGTCCAGAGATATATGCCGGTGGTGACATTGTACGTGGTGGTGCGACCGTTATCCTCGCTATGGGCGATGGCAGAAGGGCCGCTGCAAGCATGGATAAGAGCCTCTCGTTGTAATTCAAAATTCATAATTCACAATTCAAATTAAAGCCTCCTCAAGCCCCTCCGAAGGAGGGGATGTCTTCCCCCAAGGTCTTGCTTAACTTCTAAAGTGTGGTTGGTATGAGTGGACGAGTGGACTGGTTGACAAGTAAACGAGTTGTTTGTTCTGTGGAATAGAGCACCACAATGTAGGGACAGACGCCCTCGTCTGTCCGCTTCAACATCCCACGTTACATTACAAGAAGCCTCCCTTATGCGGACAGACGAGGGCGTCTGTCCCTAC
>ERZ773006.294-NODE-294-length-25587-cov-5.43502_pt1 | contig 25587 bp, 24 predicted proteins | sample MGYA00580843_ERZ773006 | MGnify/ENA primary metagenome ERZ773006 (study PRJEB29015, sample SAMEA2738011) | human oral metagenome | biome: human oral; feature: human-associated habitat; material: dental | place: China | collected 2052 ...
ACATCTTTGTGAAAAACGTCTTCCTATGCGGACAGACGAGGGCGTTTGTCCCTACCTTGTGGCAATATCATTGATTAAAGAAACGCCCTTTTCCAATCGAGAAGGGCGTTCCTTCGTATCGAAGAGAGGCTTTCTTTGCATCAAAGAAACGCCCTCGTGTAATTCCAAATTCAAAGTTTACAATTCAAAATTATGATTACTTCGAGTTGATGAGTTGACTGGTAGACAAGTAAGCGAGTTGTTTGTTCTGTGGAGAAGGGTACTATCTACTCCCCTCTCCATTCGGAGAGGGGGCGGGGGTGAGGCTTTAGAAAGGGCTTGGTGAGGCTTTTACTCTGCAAGAATAAATTGCTCAACGACATGTGCAACACCATCTTCTTCGTTGGACAAAGTTACGTAGTCAGCTTCTGATTGTATGTCTTTTGCTGCGTTCGCCATGGCTACCCCGAGTCCTGCAAAGCGTATCATACTAAGGTCATTATAGCCATCACCACAGGCGATAACCTCCTCTTTGGAGATACCGAGTATAGTGATTAAGCGGTTGAGCGACTGTGCTTTGTCGATACCTAAGGGCACGCACTCTAAGAAGTAATCGGCTGAACGATAAAGCTCCATCTGTCCTTTCTGTTGAGCAAGTAGACTTAACTCTAGTTGATGGAGCTTAGTTGGCTCGCCAACAATCAGACATTTATTAATAGGATAGACCAGTTGGCGGAGGAAGTCATTGTATTGAACGACTGGCATCTTATTGATGTGTGCCTCAATCTGTACATATTTATCATCCTTTTGAGTGGCTGCAATACCCTCACCTTGGTAAGTTAGAATCTGTAAACCTGCCTTCTTCGCTCCTTCATAGAGCCTGGGAACGAGCTTTTCATCCAACTTCTGTTCAAATAAAACACGATTGTTCGCGCAGTCAATAATCTTTCCTCCGTTGTAAGCGAGGATGAATCCGCCATGAGTCTTTAGTTCTAACTCCTCAGCAAGAGGTATAATTCCGTAAGTGGGACGCCCCGATGCCAATACAATATGTACGCCCTTTGCCTGCGCTTGCATAAGAACTTCCTTCGTTTTAGGCATTATCTCCTTCTTATTATTCGTCAGTGTGCCATCGAGATCGAGCACAATCATCTTATACTTCATATATCCTTTACACTTAGTCATTAGTCATTTGCGTGCAAAGGTACATATAAGTCAAGTCCAGCTAATAGTTAATTACGCAATTTAACACTTGCGCTTCATTTAATAGCTATCATATCTTGGCTATCAGAAAATAATGTCGTACTTTTGCAAGTAACAATAGGTATTGACTTATTCATTATTTAAAACATAAAGATTATGGCAGTTGTAGATTACAAGAAATTAGGTCTCGTGAACACACGTGATATGTTCAAGAGAGCAATCAAAGGCGGTTATGCTATCCCAGCATTCAACTTCAATAACCTTGAGCAGCTTCAGGCAATCATCAAGGCATCATCAGAATTAAAGTCACCAGTTATCCTTCAGGTATCTAAGGGTGCCCGCAAGTATGCCAACCAGACCCTTCTTCGTTACCTCGCTGAGGGTGCAGTAGAGTATGCAAAGGAGTTGGGTTGCCATCATCCAGAGATTGTTCTTCACCTAGACCATGGTGATAGCTTCGAGACATGTAAGTCTTGTGTAGACTTCGGATTCTCTTCTGTAATGATTGATGGTTCTGCTCTTCCATACGAGGAGAATATCGCTTTGACAAAGAAGGTAGTAGAGTATGCACATCAGTTCGACGTAACTGTAGAGGCAGAACTTGGTGTTCTCGCTGGTGTTGAGGATGAGGTTGCTTCAGAGGTATCTCACTATACAAAGCCAGAAGAGGTTGTTGACTTCGCTACTCGTACTGGTTGTGACTCATTGGCTATCTCTATTGGTACTTCTCATGGTGCTTACAAGTTCACTCCAGAGCAGTGTACACGTGACCCGAAGACTGGTCGTTTGATTCCTCCTCCATTGGCTTTCGACGTTCTCGCAGCCATCGAGAAGCAGCTCCCAGGCTTCCCTATCGTTCTTCACGGCTCTTCTTCTGTTCCACAGGAGTATGTTGACATCATCAACGAGCACGGTGGTAAGTTGCCAAACGCTGTTGGTATTCCTGAAGATCAGCTCCGTCAGGCAGCTAAGAGTGCTGTATGTAAGATCAACATCGACTCTGACTCACGTCTTGCATTTACTGCAGGTGTACGTCAGACATTCGATGAGCACCCAGAGTACTTCGACCCACGTCAGTATTGCGGAAAGGCTCGTGAGTACATGGAGGATCTTTACAAGCATAAGATCACCGATGTTCTCGGTTCTGATAACAAGCTCGTTAACTGCGATTAATCATTAGTTATCGATCTATACGAGATCACATAAAAGATAGCGGTAGTACCCTTTGTTGGGTGCTACCGCTATTCTTTTATACGTTTGTTCATTCTCTTTGAGATGATTATAAAGTCCTTTAAAACATTCATCCCCACTTGGACTTGCCAAATAGGGATGACTTTTCACCTTATTATATAGTAACTTTTAATCGTCTAAATGTTGGAATGCTTTGGGGAGATAATTGATGATGTCACTTGCAACAAGGCTCTCTTTGCCAAGTTCTTTAGCGGCAAGGTCGCCAGCAAGACCATGCAAATACATACCAACCATGCAGGCATTCTGCTGATGATAACCACGTGCAAGAAGGGCGGTAATGATACCTGTGAGCACATCACCACTACCTGCTGTTGCCATTCCACTGTTACCAGTTGGATTGAAGAATACGTTTCCGTTGGGTAAACAAAGTGCACTATTGTGACCTTTTAATATGATGTAAGCCTGCAAAGACTTAGCGAGTTCGCAAGTTCGATGTAGACGTTCATAATCGGCATTAGCAGGTGATCCCGTTAGTCGATCAAGCTCTTTTGGATGTGGAGTCATGATGATTCCCTTGGGTAACTGCTGCATCCATGCACGATGACTGGCAAGGATATTCAAGGCATCAGCGTCCGCCACGATAGGACACTGTGCACGTCGAATCTGTGCAATCATGGCTATTGCAGTCGTTTCCTGACGTCCCAAGCCAGGTCCGATACCTAATGCGTCGAAGCCGTCAGTGTCTACTGCTTCTGTGAAAGCAGTCTCTTCATGGTCCATCTGAAGTACTGCCTCGGGGACAGATATCTGCATGATATCATAGTTTTTCCTAGGTGTGTGGACAGTTACTTTACCAACTCCACTACGCAAGCAAGCACGTGTGGCAAGGACTGCTGCACCTGCCATTCCATAGCTTCCAGCAACGATAAGGGCATTACCCATGTTGCCCTTATGGGCGAAGTCATCACGATGAAGGAGGCGAGAACGAATGTCATTCTCTTCGAGGACATGGTATTGAGCTTCTGTCTTTTGGATGTATTCGGGACTAAGGCGTATATCGAGAACTTTTAGTTTACCGATAAACTGCTGTGCATCTCCAAATAGGAAAGACAACTTCCTTTCGTGTAGTGTAAGTGTAAGATACGCATGGATGATATTCGCACGTACGTTATAAGTATTGTCCTCGGACATCAACCCAGAGGGGACATCAATACTAACAACCTTCGCTGGACTTTGATTGATGTACTTCACCAAAGATGCAAATCCACCAGCTAAAGGCTTGTTTAATCCTGAACCGAAGAGCCCATCGACAACAAGCATGTCGGCTGTAAGCTCTGGAGGATCAAACTTGGCAGTTACTTCAATAAAGTCTTTTGCGTGCTTACCATCAAGTAATCGCTGTCGATTCGTTACACAATCATCAGAGAGATGGTTCGTGATATTGAATAAGTAAGTATTAACTTTATATCCCTCATTTATTAGTAATCTTGCCACAGCAAGAGCGTCTCCACCATTGTTGCCAGGACCAGCAAAGACCACAACTGGCGTATGGGTGGTCCATTCCTCAGTGATTGCATGAGTGATGGCTTTAGCTGCTCGCTCCATTAAGTCAACCGACCTAATGGGTTCATGTTCTATTGTATATCTGTCCAGTTCGTGTATCTGGGCACTAGTAAATATCTTCATACCGATGGCAAATTTACGAAATTAATGCTAATCGGATAGGTTTGTTTGCCATAATTTTCGTAATTTTGCGCAAAATAAAGAATTATATGATTATGAGTCGTGTAACTATTAAGGATAAAACGTTCGAGACTTCTATTCCCGAAACAGAGATTCTGGAGAGAGTAAAGCTGGTAGCTAATCGTATTAATAAGGATTTTGAAGGAAAGACCCCGCTCTTCCTTGCGGTGTTGAACGGCTCGTTCATGTATGCGTCGGACTTAATGAAGAACATCACAATTCCATGTGAGATATCATTCGTGAAGTTAGCTTCTTATGAGGGAACAACATCTACTGGAGCAATCAAAGAGGTGATAGGTCTGAACAATGATATCAGTGATCGTGAGGTTATCATAGTAGAGGATATTGTTGATACTGGTGCAACTATGAAGCGTATGCTTGAAACTTTAGGTACGCGCAATCCAGCTGGTCTTCATATTTGTACATTGTTGTTGAAGCCAGGAAAGCTCGCTGTTCCATTGAATATAGAGTATGCTGCCTTCGAGATACCAAATGATTTTATCGTAGGTTACGGACTCGACTATGACCAAGAGGGTCGTAATTTAAGAGATATTTATACGCTTGTAAAAGATTAAAGGATAATGAAGAATATTGTTATTTTTGGTGCGCCAGGTGCCGGAAAGGGTACTCAGAGCGACAAGATGATTGAGAAGTATGGTTTTGAACACATCTCTACTGGGGATGTACTTCGTAATGAAATCAAGAACGGAACAGAGTTAGGTAAGACTGCAAAAGGCTACATTGACAATGGTCAGCTTATACCAGATGAATTGATGGTAGACATCCTTGCAAGTGTTTATGATAGTTTTGGAAAGGATCACAAGGGTGTAATCTTTGATGGTTTCCCACGTACAATACCACAAGCCGAAGCTCTGAAGAAGATGTTAGCAGAGCGTGGTCATAATGTTGCTGCAATGATTGAGTTGTTCGTACCAGAGGACGAGTTAATGAAGCGTTTGGTACTCCGTGGACAGCAAAGTGGTCGTTCTGATGACAACGAGGAGACAATCAAGAAGCGCCTTAATGTTTACCACACACAGACTTCACCATTGATTGAATGGTATGAGGGTGAGGGTATTCATCATCATGTAGAAGGCTTAGGTACTGTTGATGAGATATTCAATAGAATTGCAGAGGTTATAGAACAACTATAATAATAATGCCTCCCCAAGCCCCTCCAAAGGAGGGGATGTTTAAGTTACCACTTGAGGTAATCAGACATCCCCTCCTTTGGAGGGGCTTGGGGAGGCTTCTCTTTAAATATATACAATGGATAGTAACTTCGTAGACTATGTAAAGATTTACTGTCGATCAGGTAAGGGTGGAAGAGGCTCTATGCACCTTCGTCATGTGAAGTATAACCCTAATGGCGGCCCTGATGGTGGTGATGGAGGTAAAGGCGGGAGCGTTTATCTGCGTGGTAACCATAACTATTGGACATTGCTTCACTTGAAGTATCAGCGTCATGTCTACGCTGAACATGGAGGCAATGGAGGCCGTGATAAGTGCCACGGAACGGATGGTAAGGATGTTTATATCGATGTCCCATGTGGTACGGTGGTATATGATGCCGAGACAGGAAAGTATGTCTGCGATGTTATGCACGATGGGCAGACGGTGATGTTGTTGAAAGGTGGACGAGGAGGATTGGGCAATTTCCAATTCAGAACATCGACAAACCAGGCTCCACGTTACGCCCAACCGGGTGAGCCAATGCAGGAGATGACGGTCATACTTGAGCTTAAACTCTTAGCCGATGTGGGACTTGTTGGATTCCCCAATGCCGGTAAGTCGACCTTGTTATCATCGCTTTCAAGTGCGAAACCAAAGATTGCCAATTACCCTTTCACTACAATGGAACCATCGTTGGGCATTGTTAGCTATCGTGATAATCAGAGTTTCGTGATGGCTGACATACCGGGTATTATCGAGGGAGCTAGCGAAGGAAAGGGACTCGGTTTGCGTTTCCTTCGTCATATTGAGCGCAACTCGCTCTTGCTCTTTATGGTGCCTGGTGATACGGATGATATCAAGAAGGAATACGAGATTCTACTCAATGAACTAAGGCAATTCAACCCTGAGATGCTCGATAAACATCGTGTCTTGGCGGTTACGAAGTGCGACTTACTAGACGAGGAACTCATCGAAATGCTCAAAGAAACATTACCCGATGACCTCCCTGTAGTATTCATTTCGGCTGTAACTGGTCAAGGGATTGATGATTTAAAGGACGTTCTTTGGAAGGAACTAAACGCTGAAAGCAATAAGTTGCAAGACATAACTTCAGAGGATACACTCGTTCATCGCGATAAAGATATGAGTCGTTTCGCTGCGGAATTGGCTGCTGAAGATGCCGACATCGACGATGTTGAGGAGGTTGGTATCGATGAATTGGATGAGGTGGAAGACCTTGATGACTTTGAATATACCAATGATTAAGCCCGTATTACACTATTATGACATTGCCAAAGGGGTTGTTGCTTTCAGCACAACTCGGCATGGTGGTGTCAGCAAGGGGCAACTTGCCACGCTGAACATCAACCCTCATCGTGGGGATGAGCCTACTGCTGTTGCCACAAACTTACAAGCTGTAGCAACCGAGATAGGGGTTGAGGCGGATAGAATTGTGCGCCTTCATCAGATACACGAGACCCATTGTCTGATCGTAACAAGCGATTTCTTCCAATTATCAAAGGCTCAACAAGCAGAAAAGGAAGAGGGGAAAGATGCCGTCATTACCGATTGTTGTAATGTTTGCATTGGTGTGCACACTGCCGATTGCGTCCCTGTTCTCTTCTACGACCCCACTCATCACGCCATTGGAGCAGCCCATGCAGGGTGGAGAGGGACGGTGCAGCGTATCGCACAACACACCTTGAAGCACATGATGGAGCAATATGATACGAAGCCAGCAGAGCTTAAAGTCGTTATTGGACCATGCATATCAGAGAAGAACTTTGAGGTAGGGCAGGAGGTATATGACGCCTTCGCCACAGCGAAATTCCCTATGGATTGTATTGCAAAGAGGTACGAGAAGTGGCATATAGACCTCCCTCTTTGCAACCAACTACAGCTTGAAGAGATGGGAGTTCCCACCTCGAACATCCTTCAATCAGCTATTTGTACCTATGACAATGCCGATGACTTCTTCTCGGCACGAATCCTCAAAGAGGGCTTCGGAACCATTTATACGGGTATTGCTCTGCGCTAGTTTATTCACTTCTAAATACTTAACAGGAATGAGAAAAATAGTCTTTATCTTCGTAATCAGTACCTTGCTATTGTCCTGTGCAGATAGCCGTCAAGGGCAATTAAGCAAGGTCTTATTCCTTTTGAATTGGTCGGGTCACTTCGATGACTATACACTAACGAAGACTGCAAGGTGCTCTTACAATTATGATAGCCTGTTGGCTAAGGTCGACACAGCCTTTATGAAGCGTAGAAAGGCAGTAGCTTATCCGCTTGTTCAAGACTTGTTAGACAGCCTTTGTACCGATTCTCAACTCCTAACTTATACCCATCATCGTTATTCGCCCGTTGTTCGTCTCTCTGCATTGGACGCTTTGATAAGACGAAAGAACCCTCATGTGGAGCAGGTTTTATTGCAGACGTACAATGATACAACCATGATTGGGGTTGGTGGAGACGATTATTTCTGGGAGGAGGCAGTAGGGAGTATTGCCCTCCGACACGTCCAGCAAAGTCGTAAGAAAGGTGTAATTACGCTGCGCGACTCGCTGTATAATGATTCATTAGCACTATCTAATCCTAAATTCTCAACATACTCTTATCTTAAAGAACTACGTCTCAAACAGCATTGATATTGTACTTCGATAATGAAGTCCAGTATTAGTCCAACTCATTAGATACTTTAGTTCCGATATTATACACGTCTGTATAACTCATTATACACGTCTGTATAATTGATTATACACGTTTGTATAATTGATTATACACGTTTGTATAACTCATTCTACACACCTGTATAATACGACACGTTAACTTTTCCAGATTAGGATAGACACCTTTTTGTTATATTAGCGGAATCAGTAGATACCCTTTTTGTATGTCTACTGGAAAGCCATATACAAGTTGAGAGTCATACTGAAAAGATAGACGTAAAGAGGATATACACCTTATTATATATATAGCACAAATATTTTCTTTACGCTTTACTTGTAAGAATGAGAAAAAAAATGAACCTTTGATGTCACAAAAACCTACTTATTGCGTATTATAAGCAAAGACGGAAAGAAGTCATGACCATCAACGAGTACAAAGAAGAGGTGAAGCTGGTACGACCACAGATGCTCGCCATTGCCCGTAACTATCTAAAGGACAATGATGAAGCAGAAGATGCTGTGCAAGACGTACTACTGAAGCTTTGGCAACTAATTGACACTCTACGTCTCCCAATGGCTCCTCTCGCTTCGGTACTGTTGAAGAACCGTTGCATTGACATTCTTCGCCGACATCACTACACAACTGAAGTGAATGAGACTATTCCTAATGAGGAGGAAAAAGCCGACGAACGATACGAAAAGGTAATTGCTCTCATTGACACACTACCAACAATGCAGCAAACTATCATGCGACTGCGGCACATGGAGGGAATGGAGATTAACGATATTGCCAAACTCACGGGCAGTAAGGAGACTGCGGTAAGGAAAGCTCTAAGCCGCGCTCGCCATGCTATTAAGGATCAATTTCTAAAAACTGAATGGGAATGAACAAATACGAAGATATAAGACAACTGGTAAGTCGCTTCATGGAAGGGGAGACTTCACTTGACGAGGAAAGACGACTCTACGATTATTTTAGATACGAGAAAGTGGCAGCAGAGCTACTTCCTCTGAAAGAAATGTTTTGTTCGATAAGTACGCTCATGGAACCCAAACAGAAGAAAGTGTATCAGAAGAAACAAGCAACGTTTATCCTCCTTCATAGAAAACTGATAGGTATAGCTGCTTCAATAATCATTTTATTGGCAGTTGGAAGTATGGTATGGCATGCTCAACGGCAAGATTATTGCGAAGCATACATCTACGGCAAACACATCACTGATCCACAACAGGTAACAAAGGAGATTAGTGGGACACTACAGGACTTGCAACAAGAAGATGCTACCAACGTAGATGATCAGTTGCACGACATCTTTCATCAATAAATAGAAACTAATAAAGTAAATGTTATGAAACAACGATTATGCTTGATATTACTGCTGATGTTTACCTCACTTTGCATTCATGCACAGCAAGGTTTGAATGTTACTCCTCTCTTTCAAGGGAAGATAGTGCCTCATGGTGATTTAATTGATGTGAGAGCAAAAGGAAGAGCTATCAGTAAGTATAAACTTGATTACTATCATAGCATTCGCTTCAAAGCTTCTGAACAGCAACGTGCAACAGTGTTCGAACTGGTTGAACGAGACCATAAGAATGCTATTGGAGCAGAACAAACTATGAAGAAGGGAACCTTCACGCTCATCCTTGCCTTACCTACGCAAGGAGCGTTACACAAATATCTCTGTTATTTAACACAACAAAGAGGGCGCACACTTACCATCACATTAGTTTATATGGAAGGAAAGGTTTCAAGTATAACAGAACTTAAAAAATTAATACAATAAAAATCAAAGCTTATGAAAACTATCTTACTTAGTATGTTGCTAACTTACAGCTCATCAGCTCTCGCATCCGTAAGTATCAATGACACACTAACGGTAGAGGAACCACGACAGGTAAAGATTATCACAAACGATTCTCTACAACATATCGAGGTGCTGGGGAGTAAGGATAATCCCAATTACCGATACGTGAACACCATTCAATTGGTGGATAGCAACTACGTGAGCACTTCGTCAATCAATGAGAAATCATGGGATTTCTCTATTGCGGGGTTTAACAAGCCTAAGGATAGCAGCCGCACACTAGAGTTTGCTACTCGATTAGCTTTCGGTTTCAACAGTGCGCCTGGGATTCCTCATGCTGCAGATATACAACCTTTCAAATCATGGGAGATATGGTGGATTATTGCTGACTGGGTATATAAGCCATGGCGTAGCAATCATAAATTTTCTGTAGGAGTAGGTGTTGACTGGCGTAACTATCGCATTACGGGCAACCAACGATTTGTAAAAGATAACAACGTTGTGTCACTTACCAGCTATCCCACAAATAGTAGTCCTAAGTTCTCACGCATTAAGGTCTTTAGTGTCAACTTCCCACTCACCTACGAGTATGATGGGAAATACTTTGGTTTCACGCTTGGACCAGTTATAAATCTCAACACATATAGCAGTTTGAAGACTCGTTATAACCTTGATGGACATAAGATCGAAGACGAAAACAGTGGTATTCGCGTGAAGCCTGTGACCATTGACTTTATGTGTTCTGTCAACTTTAATGGTGGTCCTGACTTCTATGTGAAGTATAGTCCATGCGACTTAATGCGTAACGGGTATGGACCAAAGTTCAAAACTCTCTCATTCGGTATATTACTTCGTTAACACCACGAACAATATCAAACAAATAAAAAGCTTCGAAAGCTATAGGCTTCCGAAGCTTTTTTTATCTCTTAGCGATTATAAAGGTTTATAGGTGCAAGTCATGCCCCATACGGTCACGCTTCGTCTTTAAATAACGATAATCGAACTTATTAGGAGCTATCTCGATGGGCACGTTCTCTGTAATCTCAAGTCCGTAAGCCTCTAAGCCAACACGTTTTGTGGGGTTATTCGTCATCAATCGCATCTTATGAACCCCTAGATGGCGTAGCATCTGAGCCCCACAACCATAATCACGTTCGTCTGGACGGAAGCCAAGATGTATATTCGCCTCAACCGTATCAAGTCCTTCATCCTGCAATTTATACGCTGCTATCTTATTCATCAGACCGATACCGCGCCCTTCTTGTTGCATATAGATAATAACGCCTTTACCCTCTTTCTCTATCATTTCCATCGCTTTATGGAGTTGTTCCCCACAATCACAACGCTTACTACCAAGAATATCTCCTGTCGCACATGATGAATGAACACGAACAAGAATAGGCTCATCATCTTTCCAAGAGCCCTTTATCAGCGCCATGTTTTCCAGTCCATTAGCCTGACGGAAAGGTATCAATCGGAACGTACCATACTGTGTCGGAAGTGCCACCTCAACGCCTACTTCAATGCTAGACTCCTTCTTCAATCGGTAAGCAATGATATCTTTTATACTGATAATCTTCATCCCCCACTCCTTAGCACGCTTCTGGAGATCAGGCATCCGAGCCATGGTTCCATCTTCATTCATAATCTCCATCAACACACCAGCAGGGAAACAACCTGCGAGTTTACAGAGATCTACAGCTGCTTCTGTATGTCCAGAACGGCGTAAGACACCATTGTCTTGAGCATAAAGAGGGTTTATATGACCTGGACGACCAAAGGTTTGAGGAGTTGAATTAGGGTCTGCCAACGCCTTAATGGTTGCAGCACGATCATGTGCAGAAACGCCAGTTGAGCATCCTTCTAACTTATCCACTGTCACCGTGAAAGGCGTTCCTAACATAGATGTATTATCAGATACTTGATGTGGCAAGTCCAACTCATCAGCCCGAGAAAGAGTTACTGGCACACATAAGACACCACGAGCATTCTTCAACATAAAGTTTACTTTCTCTGGTGTTATCATCTCTGCCGCCATGATGAGATCACCTTCATTCTCTCGATCTTCATCATCTACGACTATAACAAACTTTCCTTCACGGAAATCCTTTAGTGCATCTTCGATGCTATCAAGTTTAAACTCTTCCATATCTTGTTACTGATTATAATTGTTTTCTACTCTCAACACCCATCCTCCATGCGCTTCAATCTCTGCTATAATCTCGTTATTACAGGTCGTAATTGTACGTAAATCATTATAGAGACGGAGCCTGAAACGCCACATTCTTATATAGAAGAATATACCTGCGGGGACGATGATTGCCGAAGTTATGTTCATCCATCTACGATCAAACGGACGTGTATGTGCCTTAACGGCAAGGATCGGATACTTATTTAAAGAGGTAAGGATTACTCTGTTTCGGGTGTTTCCTAACTCTTCAATAATGCTCTCCAACTCTGTATTTATATTCTCAATGGTATGATCGGCATGGTAACGGAAGAACACTTTAACCACATTTGGCAATGCTTTAAGGTTGCGCGACTGAGAGTAACGGGCTATCTTTCCATTCATACTCCTCAATTGCTCGGCTATCTTAATATAGTCTGGATCATTGATAATAACCTCCTTGCTGGCTATACTACGCTTAATACGTAAGCCTAACATACGCCTCAAAGCGTTCTTATAAGCATCCGCATTGAATACTGCCGAATCATTATTTGCTTTATAAGTAAAGAATGCTGCCATCGGAACTAACACTGCCATGGATAGTCCACGACCAAACCATATAGCCCAATCACCCTGTCGGGACATGCGGTAACCAGTGTTATCAAGGATGTAATAAACGATGAATACCAACACACTCACTATAATTGGTATTCCCAAACCACCCTTTCGGATGATAGCACCCAATGGTGCGCCGATGAAGAAGAAGACGATACAAATAAGCGAAATAGTAAACTTGTTGATAAATTCTATCTCATGTTGTCGTATCATCTTATCGCCATCGCTGGTGATCATAGACTTGAAGTCGAGGTCGCTAACTTCCTGTTGAACGGTCGACAAAGCCTGATCTACGACCAGTCGTCGTTGATCAGCTGGAAGCCTCTTATATAATGAATCAATATCGAACTTCTTGTTATCTGCTATCTTAATAGCCTGCTTCTTATCCGCAGAAGATAGCTTGGGAACAGGGTAATAAAGCGATTGCGCATCTTTGTAATAAGCCTTTCCTACACTATCATATACATGCACTAACGAGTCCTTGTCATGGCTTATCTTCTCCAGACTCTTCGTTCGCGCATCACTCGAAATACCTGTAGCATCAGTCAAATTAAAGTCTCCGTCGAAATCTAAGACTATATGTTTATGGGCGAAAGTTTCCCTTCGGTAAGGTACACTCGCACTATTTCCCATCTCTTGCGAACGCATGTTCTCAAACCATTCACCACTCCATAAGTTCAAGACGAGATGCTTCTTTTCAGCCGTAGACTGCAACATCCCAGAGTCTGCAAGGATGATTGCTTGATCCTCATAACTATCTGTCATGCGATACACCATTATATTATAAAGGTGTCCACTCTTCATGTCTTTTCGCTCAACATATAGATTCGTCTGTGGGATACCATCGTAGAAAACACCCTCAGGGATCTCTAATTCAGGACTTTTATGCCGCATAGAAATAAGCAGTTGAGCCATATTCTTCTGTGCCATAGGACCTATATTGTTTTGGAAATAGAATGAAGCTCCGGCGATGATAACGCTTATCACGATCAGACCACGGAATGATTGAATCAACGAAATACCTGCCGATTTGATCGCAGTAAGCTCCGAACTCTCACCAAGGTTACCGTATGCTATCAGTGAAGAGAGGAGGATTGCAAGTGGAAGAGCCTGTGGAACCATCATCAAACTCATATACCAGAAGAACTGTCCGAGCACCTCCATCGACAGTCCCTTACCTATCAAGTCATCCACATAACGCCACAAAAACTGCATCATCAGCACGAACAAACTGATAAAGAACGTTCCTGCGAAGAGCATACCAAACTGTTTGGCGATGAAGATATCTAATTTCTTGATACGAAACATGTACTGTCTTAGGATTGTTTACTGCTTTTATTTTCCTTGCAAAAGTACATAAAAATATCATAGTAAAGGTCTTTTTTAGTATTTTTATTCTTTTCTCAAAGCCATCATAACGGCTTCTAAAAACGGAGTTGTAACCCATCAATATTGTTATCAGTCACTAACTGCAATTTAAAAGAGCCTTTCCTTACAGAAAGGAAACGCCCTTCTCACATCGAACTAGGCGTTTCTTCAATTCAAAGAGAGGCTTCCTTCGATGTCAAGAGAGGCTCTCTTCAATGCAAGGAAACGCCCTCTTCAAATCAAGGGAACGCTCCCTTGGCTTGCTAATGCTACTACTTACTTCTTCTATCAACCTCTATCAGCATTCTTCTTCATCGATCATTAGCATTAGACAAAAACCTTATCAGGGTTATAAAAAAGTTGAATAACATTTGTAAGTATCATTTTTTTTCTATACCTTTGCAACCGCTTTAGAACACTAAGGCACGTTGGATGGCGGGATAGCTCAGCTGGTTAGAGCGTCGGATTCATAATCCGGAGGTCGTGGGTTCGGGTCCCACCCCCGCTACAAAGATGGGAGTTACAGATTGTTCTGTAACTCTTTTTTTGTTGAAGTAAGGATGAGTACGAATGTAGCTACGGGTTAGGGAGTATCAAGTTCACCTTTTTATATAGAAGAGCTTATCGAACAACAAGCATCCAAGAAAGTATCTACAAGTATATAAAAAAACATGCGAAGAGTCTTTGTCATGCCGTTGTTTTTTTTTAATTTCGCAGAGTTTTAGTTTTTAATAGATAGTGGTTAAAGAGGAAACAACAATCACTCAGGGCAGAACCAAAGCCTCTATCCATCTAATAACCTATAAGATATAACCATAATGAAAAGATTTCTTCTGTGCATAGCAGCACTGAGTTTTTACGTTAACTTGCATGCAAAAGTTGTCATAACAGGGCAAGTTACTGACGAAACAACATCCCCTATCATTGGTGCCGTAGTCAAGTTGGTCACCCAAACAACGTTAATTACGCAGACAGTAACCAACAATGAGGGCTCATTTAACCTTACAATGGAGGAGAGCGATGGGCGCAAAGAACTCATCATAACCTATATGGGATATACTGATTATCGTGTATCTCTGGAGAACACACAAAGGAATACCGACCTTGGAAAGATTCAACTGACTCCTTCCACACAAGAGTTAAAAGGCGTAGAAGTGGTTGGGAAGCGTGAAATACAGAAGATTGACCGACGTATTATCACCCCTTCAAAACTCCAGCTAAAGGCTTCTACTAACGGAGTAATGCTCATACAGAACATGCAATTAGCTGGTATTCGGGTCAACACCATTGATAATACCATCACGACGACGACTGGAGATGCAGTCCAATTACGCATTAATGGTGTCATAGCAAAGATAGAAGAAGTAAAAGCCCTACGCCCTCAAGACATTGTAAAGGTTGAATACCACGATATGCCCGGACTACGTTTTAACGGTGCAGCAGCCGTCCTCGACTTCATTGTGAAGTATAAGAATAAAGGTGGAAACATCAATGGTGACCTCACCAATGGACTATCGATGTTAGGCTATGGAGAAAACCTTTTGTCTGCCAACTATCACAAAGGTAGATCCGAAATAAAGTCTTCTTTCTATTGGAATAGGCGTGATTTGAGGTGGAAAAGAGAGAACTACGAGGAGTACCACTACCCTCATCAGACCATAGAGAATAGAGAGATTGGTGAGCCAACAAAGGCTAAGTTCGATAATATGAGCTTCTCTCTGTGGTACAACTATTCGTTTAAGAAGAGCAGTATTAGTGCTATCTTCCGTGATCACTACAATAAGGAATCTAACTCACCAGAGGATAGAATCAGTACGCTTTATCGTGGTACTGACGTCTACCACATCACCGACTTTAGGCATGGACACGATAACACACCCTCGTTAAATTTGTATTTTCAAACCGAGCTTGCCCATAACCAGCACTTGTACTTCGACCTAATTGGCACTTACATCAATAGCCATAGCCAGCGTACATACACCTTATCATCAACCACACAACCTACTCAGACGATTGCTTCCATTACTGATGGTAACAAGTACTCCATAATAGGTGAGGGCATTTATGAGCGCATGTTCAAGGATAGCAAACTGTCGTTTGGGTTGAAGCATACGCAGATGTACACTAATAACACGTATGATGGAAACATCCAAAGTCAGGTAAATATGAATACAGCGGAGACTTTCGCTTACACTGAATGGATGTCAAAATTGGGCAAGCTAACCTATACCCTCGGGTTGGGAGGGATGCGTATTTACAACCATCAGCACGATCAGAAGCTATCGAAGTTCATCCTTCGTCCGAAGCTCTCTCTCGCTTATCAACCTTGTAACAATGTAACTTTAAAATATCAAGGATACGTTTCGGCTTATGCTCCTTCACTCTCCGACATGAGCAATGTGTCACAAGATATTGACGTATATCAGCTTAGAAAGGGTAATCCTAACCTAAAGTCTGTAACCTTCGTATCGAATGAGTTGTCCTTAAACTGGGGCACAAAATGGTGCGATCTATCGTTATTTGGAAGGTATAGTTACGATTCCCACCCTATCATGGAAGAGACTTATATTGACAACGGAAAGTTTGTTAGGACAATAGATAACCAAAAGAACTTCCACAGACTACATACCCAAATGGACATAAAGTTGCATCCCTTTGGTGATTGGTTCTCGTTACAACTTACTCCATTCTTCAATCGGTACATCAGTAACGGGCATACTTACGCACATACACTCTCGAACTGGGGACTGAATGGAAATCTACTTGTAATGTACAAACAATGGGTATTCGCAGCCGGAGTACAGACCAGATACAATGAATTATGGGGTGAAACTCTTACCAAAGGAGAGGCGAATCACGTCATATCAGTAGGTTATAACAAAGACAAATGGGCGTTAAATCTCATCATGGCATCACCTTTCTCTAAGCAATACTCAAATGAAACGGATAACTTGTCACGCCTCGCTCCTAACCGGCAACTGGCTTTCTCAAAGAATTTGGTACGAGTATTTCTGCTTAACTTCACGTTCAATTTGAATTATGGAAAAGGCAAATCAAGTATCAATAAACGTATTTCCAACTCTGATAATGATTCTGGTATCATGTATGGAAGATAAAACAAACACCTTTCGAATCGCTCCTCTCTTATGGGAGGAGCCATCATCAATACAACAAAAAAGGCGAGCCTCGAAAGGTTCGCCTTATGAATTTAATCAGTAACAGTAGTGTCCTTACTCTGGAAGACTAATTGCCTCGTTAGGACAAACTGATGCACAAGTACCACACTCAGTGCATGCGTCTGCGTCAATCTTATAGATATCGCCCTCAGAGATAGCCTCTACTGGACACTCATCGATACATGTACCACATGCGATACAATCGTTGCCAATTACGTAAGCCATAATATAATGTCTTTAATGTTAATAATGTTTTTGTACTATAAATAGGCTTCTATACCTACTTCTGATGGTGCAAAGGTAAAAAGAAAATCGTTAATACCTAAAGATTATGAGATAAATTACAAATATTTAGACGGCATAAAAATAGAAAAGGGGGGCTTTTCAACGAGCCTATTAACCGATTAACAGCAATGCTTACACTGATTATAAGGATTATAAAATATTGTATCATAACACATTACACATCATCAGCTTGATTATTCCCATCTACTTTCTCCCCTCCAACGAACCTGCACTACAGACAATGGGGTTTGCACCATGAGATATATCTAAGAATTACATAGAACACAGAATACCTATAAGTAAGTAGGTAGACAGACAATAAAAAGGAGGTAAAACACGTTTAAGAAGACAAGATGAAGAGAATTATATTATCATTAACTCTGCTTGTCATTGCCCTAACAAGCGGTGCCCAAGAACGGAAAGTACAGAACCGTCCCTATACAGACTTGCGTAATTTCCACTTCGGTGTACTTGTTGGTACACACTTGCAAGATATTGAATTGAATAATGTTGGACCTCAAATGATCGACTTAGAGGATGGTGCTGGACCTGTGGAAAAGACTATTTCCGCTGATCAAGACCGGTGGGATGCGGGCTTCACTGTCGGTGTCTTGGGCGAACTACGCCTCAACCAGACCCTGCAACTACGCATTGCTCCTGCCATGTACTTCGGTACTCGACACCTTACCTTTCGTAATCTTACGGACTTAAACAGCCTCGGAGAGCCTACAGAACAGGTGCAGGAGCTGAAGACCGCATACGTATCTTGTGCCTTCGACCTCATCGCTGCAGCTCCAAGATTCAATAACCATCGCCCTTATGTCATGTTAGGTCTAAACCCAATGATGAATCTCTCGGGTAAAGACAATGACTATCTAAAACTTAAAAAGAGTGATTTCTTCCTCGAGGTAGGTCTCGGCTGTGATTTTTATCTACCTTACTTTAAGTTAAGACCAGAGCTAAAATTCATGTATAGTCTCACTAACAGCCTTGATAAAAACCATTCCAAGAACCTTAGAGACAAGCACATGCTCATGTACACTAACGCTGTTAACGAGTCACGAACAAAGATGATTGCACTCACATTCTACTTTGAATAACCTTTCGCAATCTTCTTTTACACCCTGATTATCCGTTCAGAGGATTAGTAAAAAAGCCCGATTACAGATAAAGAAAGCCTTTTAAAATCTATGTAAATTTGGAGTTCAACTTCAAATTTACATAGATTTCGCTTTAAAAACACCCTTTTCTCTTGTCTTATCAGTATATTTTATGTAATTTTGAAGTCGTACTTCAAGATTACATAAAACGATGGATAAGTATATACACCGCCAATTGGAAGGAACCATACTAGAGGCTTCTCAATACTTCTCAGTCATTGCCTTGACTGGACCAAGGCAATCGGGAAAGAGCACACTACTATCTCAACTATTCCCACTATACGATAAGTACAGTCTAAAAGACCTCTACTTATTAGATTATGCAGAGCATGATCCCATCGCATTCCTTAGTCAGACAGACAAGGGAATGTTTATAGATGAGATTCAAAAATGCCCTCAGTTGCTTGATTACATACAAGGGATAGTGGACAACGACCCATCTAGACGCTTCCTACTATCAGGTAGTTCTAACTTTGAAGTGATGCATAATCTATCCGAGTCGCTGGCTGGAAGGGCTGGTGTCTTCGAACTTCTCCCTATGTCAATACCTGAAATTGCGGAGCAAACAGACTTTAGCAGCCTCAATAACGTCCTATATAACGGATTCTACCCAGCCATCTGCTCGGGTAAAAACATAGCCAAGTTCTTCTATCCCTCATACGTTAGGACTTATTTAGAAAAGGATGTTCGAGACCTCTTACAAGTAAAGGATCAACTATTATTTACCAAGTTCATGAAGTTGTGCGCAGCTCGTATTGGATCCATCTTTAACGCTTCAGAACTAGGCGCGGAGGTAGGAGTTAGCTCCAAGACCATCGGTCATTGGCTATCCGTCTTACAGGCTTCTTACCTCATAACACTTCTCCCTCCCTACTTTGAGAATATATCAAAACGACTGGTGAAAAGCCCTAAACTCTATTTTAATGACCCGGGATTGGCTTGCTACTTACTTGATATTGAGACACCGCAACAGCTTGATCGGGATAAAATGCGTGGTGCCATCTTCGAGAATATGATTGTTGCAGAAGCCCTCAAGCACCGTTATAACAAGGGACAAGAGGGTGGTGTTTTCTTCTATCGGGACTCTAATCAGAACGAGGTAGACCTTCTTATAAAACAAGAGGGTGAACTTACTGCCATCGAAATAAAGTCTGCTATGACTTATAGCTCATCTTTTGAGAAAGTTATCTCACAATTAGATGGGTGGATAAAAACACCTATTAAACAGAAAGTTATTGTCTATTCGGGGGATTATGAAAACCTCAATGGCAATGTAAAATTGATCAATTACAAGCATATAGCAAACATTTTCTGATAGAAAGGAGGTCTATTTCGAGAAAAAGAGTATATTTGCAACATTATTAACAGCAAACTATAACAGAGCATGAAACAATCTTTTATCTTTATAGCAGCCCTTCTCTTCAGTCTAAACATCAGTGCGCAGGAGGCGGAGAAGCAAGACTCTCTGAACATACCAGTCATTCTGGTGGATGGAGTAGAGGTCAGTGACATGGACAATATAGCTAAAGATGACATCCAAAGTGTCACCGTCATCAAGACTCCAAGCGTCACGAAGCTGTTTGCACCACGCTTGGGTGGAGTGATATGTGTCACCACTAAGTCTAAAAAATACCTCAAAGAGATAATTGGGAAATACCAAGAAGAGAAGGGAAAAGCCGATAAGAAGAAAGAAGAAGGTAAGACTTATATAAGGTAAAAGGTACTTCTATTAATTCAAAATTCATAATTCATAATTCAAAATTATGATTAGGTAGAGTTGACGAGTTGACTGGTTGACAAGTAGACGAGTGATTAGTTCTGCTGAATATAGCACCACCTTTAATAGAGATAGATAGTAGTTAAAAACAAAGAGAGCGTTTCTTCGTTATAAGGAAAGGCTCTCTTCGATACGAAGAAACGCCCCCTTCAATTGGAGAAGGGCGTTCCTTTAATCAATGATATTGCCTACAAGGTAGGGACAGACGCCCTCGTCTGTCCGCATAGGAAGATGTATTTCACAAAGAAGTAAGGAGGTAGATCGGACAGACGAGGGCGTCTGTCCCTACTTTGTGATACTATCTTTGTATGCAAATAATGCTATCTACTCCCCTCTCCATTCGGAGAGGGGGCGGGGGTGAGGCTTTACTTCTTCTTCATATCAAGCACCAGCTTGCCCACAAAGATAGCGTGCTTGCCATTCTGATCATCACCAACTAACTTGCCATCGAGGTCTTTTACGTACTCAAGTTTCGTTAGGTACGTGTGAGAATGCCCTCCCAACACAAGGTCGAGACCACGAGTTCCAGCGATAACTTCCTCATCGCTGACCCCTTCAATGTCCCATCCGAGGTGCGAGATACAAATGATTAAGTCGCACTTCTTGGCTTTCAACTCGTTAATAACCTTCTGTGCGCACGCAACAGGGTCGTTATAAACAATCTTACCATAGTTAGCTTTCACCACAAGACCATCCAACTTAGGAGCAAGACCGAACACTCCTATCTTCAAGCCATTGCGTTTCAAGATGATATAAGGCTTTACCAAGCCCTGAAGTGGCGTACCCGTGAAGTCATAGTTGGCGCAGACTATAGGGAAATTAGCCATCTTGAAGAGTCGAACCATATTGTCCATACCAAAGTCGAACTCATGGTTTCCTATCGTAGCAGCGTCATAGTGCATCCGATTCATTAGTCCCACTTCAACGTCACCTTTGAACATTGTATAATAAGGAGAGCCTTGCGAGAAGTCGCCACTATCGAAGAGTAGCAAGTCAGGTTGCTTCTTTCTCTCTTCTTTGAGCATTGCTATACGACGCACGAAACCGCCTCGTCCAGCCTTCATAGTGTCTGCGAGGGTTGTACTTAACGGATAAATCTGACTGTGCGCATCGTTTGTATGCAGGATTGTTAACTGCTTTGTCTGTCCGAAAGCGAGGATTGCTATCAAACAGAAACTCATCAATAATATATTTCTTTTCATCTTCTTCAACTCTAGATATGGTTATTCTACACGAATACGACCCTCTTTCTGAGCATTGACAATGCGCCCTTTAGCGGTTTGCTCCTTAAAGAAGTTCATGATAATAAAGCGTGTGTTGTTGCTTGATTCTTGCGGAGATACAACGTTAGTAGCCGACTTGAACGCCTCCATCTTATCGTTTCCTTGTGCCAAATAGTCGAGTGTTGCGATACGATAAGACGCCTTCGGGTCAATCTCCTTACCATTGAGACGAGCCGACTTCAACTTGTGGTCGCGTGTGAAAACAAGCTCTACTCCATGGCTAACAGCCTCTCCACCAGTATAAGCCATCTGACGGAACAACTCTAAAACTTTCTCTCCAGAAAGGGTCACGAAGCATATCTTGTTTTCAAAAGGAGCTATATCAAGGACGTCGCCATAGGTGATTTTCCCCTTAGGGAGGGCTGCACGGATGCCACCCATGTTGTAAACACCGAAGTCAACACGCTCATTATAATCGCGAGCACCCCACACCATGATGTCAGCTAAGAGGTTGGAGAGGTCGCTCTCAGGTCTGTGTGCAACCATCTCATGGTCTGTTTCGCCCACAACAGGTCCCATTACCGAGTCCACCTTGTGCTTGAAAGGTTCCATAAACTTTGCTGCGTCGGCATCAGGAGCAGCGTCATACCTGCTATCCACCAGCACACGTGTACGCTGAATACTGGCTAACTCATAGTGAGACGCACAGCCTGTCAACGCTAGCAATGCTGTTAGTCCAGATAGATAAACTGTTTTCTTATACATATATAGTGATGTTTTATAAATCTCATAAACATTCTTCAGCCCATAGGGCATCCTCTCTTTGATTGGATAACAATGTTTCCTACCTTATATATATAGGTAACATGGCATGCTGATAACATCTAAAAAGATAATGCAAAAGTAAGAAAAAAAATCGAATACACTGCTTGTAGGATGATGAAAGATAGATCTCTACCACATGAAGAGGCGCACGATAACAGCCGTTGTCCCCACTTCTATACCCTGTTTTAGGTATTGCGTGCTTGAAAGATAATTTATACTTTTGCACCCAAACATTAACATTTAACGGATTGTGTTTACATGAAGAAAGAAGCAATTTACCTATCTCTTGCTATGCTCGCAATGGCTACAACGCCTTATAATGCGCATGCACAAGAGATGGAAGACTCAACATTACAACTCAAAGAGGTAACGATTAGTACGACACGTATGCCTGAAGTAAAGCAGAATGCGGCTGCTACTGTTACCATCATAGACCAGAAGCAAATAGCAGAAATGAGTAAGGCGGCACCCGACATCACCCATCTTTTGGGCTTACTCACACCTGGTATGGCACTATCAAGCAATACCACAAGCTCTCGGTCACAATCACTTCGCGGACGAAGTGCCCTCATCTTGATTGATGGAATCCCTCAATCAACTCCTTTACGTTCAACTGATCGTGACATAAGAACCATTGACATCGCAGCTATCGACCATATAGAAGTGGTGAAAGGATCTACTGCCCTCTATGGTAACGGGGCTATTGGTGGATTGATAAACATCATAACTAAGAAGAATACAACTAATAGAGCTATTGCCGGCGCAACGACTCTCTCGGGGTCAACCTACAACTTCTTCCGTCAGAGCAAAGGGCAAGGTTATCGCATCAACCAGCAAGTCTATGGTCGTTTGGGTAACTTCGATTACCTCGTAAATGGCGCATTCGGGCGTACAGGTAGTGCCGTTGATGGTGACGGGAAGTTCATTTCTCCACGTTACGGACTCGGTGATACTTACACAACGAACGCACTCGTCAATCTCGGTTACAGCCTATCTCCAAAGAACAGAATCGAATTGATGTATAATTTCTATCGTAGTTTGCAAGACACAAAGCTGATTCCTTTCGGCGGAAAGTACCTCCAAAGCCCTTCAATAGGTGTAATTGGTAATAAAGACCCACAGGCAGTTGACGAGGGAACTAGGTACAACCACAATGCGTATCTCAAGTTTACTTCAAAGGACATATTCAAACATACCGACTTAGAAGCATCCGTTTATGGCTCGAGTTTATACACCATCTTCGACTTCCGAAAGGCTAATCCGGCACAACCAAGATGGGAGGAAACAAGCGGACAGTCGGCTGTTAAGGATCGTAAGTTCGGTGTTCGTGCTCAGTTCAACAGCCGTCTTATCTTCTCTGACAACGCCTTTGCACATCTTGCATACGGTTACGACTACCTCTACAACAAGACTTCTCAACCCTTAGTAGATGGTAGGTATTGGATGCCATGGCTCACCAGTAACAACCATGCACCCTTCCTTCAGATCAAGACAACGCTCTGGCAACACCTTAACATCAAACTCGGTGGACGTTACGACCATATCAGTGTGAAGGTACCAGACTACGATGTACTGCGTAATAAGCTCTCCGACCCACAAGTGCACGTAAAGGGTGGCACGCTAAAGTATAATAACATGTCCTTTAACGTGGGTATTTCTTATAACAAATATCCTGCTTTTCAACCCTTCATAGCCTACTCTCAAGGCTTTTCTATCTTCGACTTAGGTCGTACACTACGTGCTGCTAAGGCGGATGTACTCTCTAAGATCTCCACAGAACCAGTAAAGACTAACAACTACGAGATTGGTGCTTACTCTGATATTAACCATTGGTTGCAACTCAATGGCTCGTTCTTCTACACCTATTCTAAGTTAGGAAGTGACCTCAAGATAGACCACGGCTTCTGGGTAGTCAATCGTACTCCACAGAAGGTATATGGCGTTGAGTTGAGTGCAGATGCGCAAATCCTCAGCAACTTAAAGGCGGGTGCTAACCTCTCATGGTTCGAAGGTAAGCTCAAATCAGCTACTGGTAAGTGGGATACATACATGTCGAATATCTCCATTCCAGCCGCTAAGTTGGCAATGTATGTCAACTATGCTCCAGTCAAGAACACCTATCTCCAACTGCAATACATACACACAGGTAAGCGCGACCGATTCGCTCCTAACGCATCAGGAGTATATAACGAAGGAGAAGGAAAGGTAAGTCGTATCAACTTACTAAACCTCACTGCAGGCGTAAACTTGAAGGTTTGCGACTTGAGTTTGTCGGTAACCAACCTCCTAAACTACACTTATTACACACCAGCATCCATGATGATGGCACGCAATGCAGAGTATGCCCACGCCGATGGACGCAGGTTAACTCTCACCGCAGTGTTTAAGTATTAAGCCACTAAAAGACGACAGGTAAGCTCCCCAATGGTGGGAGATTCCTAGGTAAAAAAGCAGGGGTAGATGTTCAGCATCTGCCCCTTTCTTATGCACAACACGCCTCGCAAAAAGGCACAACAGCCCATTGCACATCGTAAACTATAAGCAGGAAAGACGGATTGTAGCGTATCTTGCATTTCTTCTTACCTACTTTTCTTTTGCTTTTATGCGGGTTCTGCATTATTTCTGTACGTATTAAATTATATTATCTAAGCGTGATAATTAATTATCTAAGCGTGATAATACTTTATCTAAGTCTGATAATTAATTATCAGACTTAGATAATACAAAAACATACGCATTGCATGAATACGCAATACGCATCGCAACAATACGCGAAGCGCATAGAAAGAAGACAGAATCACTATCAGAGCGATGCTGACGCAGGTCGCCTATGCGCGAGTGTAGGCTATGCTGCGGTTCATTCATCCGAAGCCTTCCAGAAACAAATGGCTAAGGCTAAGAAGGAAATAGCCAAGATTTTGGCTACAAAATAAGCTTGATTCTTACCCTAATAAGCATTAAAAGCAAACAAATACTTTGTTGTTTCGACGAAAAGCAGTAACTTTGCAACGCTTTTCGGTGTAACCGCTGGTTGTGGAAGAGTCATTAACTACGTTACATTGGAGCGACAAACAATATTTAATTAACAATAAGAAATGGATTTAATTAAAGTTGCTGAAGAAGCATTTGCAACCGGCAAGCAGTTCCCAGAGTTCAAGGCTGGTGACACTATCACTGTCGCTTACAAAATCGTCGAGGGTAACAAACAGCGTATTCAGCTCTACC
>ERZ773006.295-NODE-295-length-25533-cov-5.59188_pt1 | contig 25533 bp, 18 predicted proteins | sample MGYA00580843_ERZ773006 | MGnify/ENA primary metagenome ERZ773006 (study PRJEB29015, sample SAMEA2738011) | human oral metagenome | biome: human oral; feature: human-associated habitat; material: dental | place: China | collected 2052 ...
TTGGATGGATGAGACCGAGGTAACCAATTCTGAGTATAAGCAATTTGTGGAGTGGGTGCGTGATTCCATTCTTCGTACACGTTTAGCCGACCCTGCCTATGGTGGTGATGAGACCTATATGATCACTGAAGACAAGAATGGTGACCCTGTTAAGCCTCACATCAATTGGAACAAACGATTGCCACGAAAGTTCAATGAAGATGAGCAAAGAGCTTATGAAAGCTTGTTCGTAACCAATCCTGTTACAGGTGAGAAGAGTCTTGATGCAAAACAGATGAATTATCGCTATGAGATTTATGACTATACAACAGCGGCTTTGCGCCGTAATCGTTTGAATCCACAGGAGCGTAATTTGAATACAGATATTAAGGTTGATCCTAGTGAAGTAGTGATGATTTCTAAGGATACAGCCTATGTTGATGATGAAGGAAACATTCATCAAGAGACGATCAACCGCCCATTAACAGGTCCTTGGGACTTCTTGAATACTTATATCGTTAATATCTATCCAGATACAACTTGCTGGGTAAATGACTTCCGAAACTCTGATAATGAAATATACTTACGTAATTATTTCAGCAACCCAACCTATAATAACTATCCAGTAGTGGGAGTTACATGGGAACAAGCCAATGCTTTCTGTGCTTGGCGAACGGAATATCTATTGAAAGGATTAGGTCGTGAGGCTCGTTATGTACAGCGTTATCGACTGCCGACAGAGGCTGAATGGGAGTATGCTGCACGTGGAAAGAATCAAGACGAGTTCCCTTGGGACAACCAGAATGTCAAGAATGGAAATGGTTGTTTCTATGCTAATTTCAAGCCAGATCGTGGTAATTACACGAAGGATGGAAACTTGATTACAAGTAAGGTAGGCATTTATGGTGCCAATTCCAATGGTCTTTACGATATGGCAGGTAATGTTGCTGAATGGACAAGTACCGTTTATACTGAAGCAGGTGTGGACGCGATGAACGACTTAAACCCACAGTTAGACTATAAAGCTGCCAAAGAAGACCCTTATAGACTCAAGAAGAAGAGTGTGAGAGGTGGTAGTTGGAAGGATCCTGAGAGTTACATTCGCAGTGCATGGCGTACTTGGGAATACCAGAATCAACCGCGTAGTTACATTGGATTCCGTTGTGTTCGTAGCCTCGCAAGTTCATCTAGTGAAGCAGCAAAAGAGAATAAAAAAAGCAGTAAGAAAAGGAAAAGATAATGACACAGTATAGTAAATTCAACTTCATTTACCATCTACAAAAGTGGATGGATAGTGTTCCTGGACAAACATTCCTTAATTATGGATATAGTTGGGGAGCGTCAATTGTAATCCTTGGTGCCTTATTTAAGCTCACTCACTTACCAGGTGCTAATATCATGCTATACCTTGGTATGGGTACTGAGGTTATAGTGTTTTTCCTCTCTGCATTCGATCGTCCGTTTGATAAAACGGATGATGGTCGTGAGTTACCGACACATGTTACAGATGAATACTTAGCAGGGGAAGAGGGAACCAAGTCTACTTCTTCGGCTGTACAACCACAATCTTCTGCGGTTCCATCGGTAGATGTTGAGCGTGTACAGCAGGCTATGCCATCTGCTGATGATATAGCGGCTGCTGTTGTTGGACAACAGAGTAAGGCTATTGCAGATGCTCAACAACAAACGCCAGAGATGGTAGAGGCTCAAACAAATTACGTCTCTGCTTTGCAGAATCTAACAGAGATGTTAGGTAAGGTGAACGATCAGAGTCAGCGTCTTACACGTGATAGCGAGGAGATGGAGAACCTCAATCGTACTCTTACAGGTATTGCAAAGGTTTATGAAATGCAACTCAAGGGAGCTAGTCAGCAGATTGGTACTATTGATCAGATTAATGAACAAACCCGTAAGATGGCTCACCAGATAGAGCAACTTAATAGTATTTATGCTCGAATGATTGAGGCAATGACTGTGAATATGCGTGTTGCTGCACCAGGGGCAACTACTCCGCAGTCAACTTCAGAAGGCTTATAAATTAACAGATTATGGTAGAGGAGAAGTTGTTAAGTGGTCTCCTTGATACTAATAAATAGGATTAATGGCTATTAAGAAGAAAAAGATTAGTCCACGCCAGAAGATGATTAACCTCATGTACGTTGTCCTCATGGCAATGTTGGCATTGAATATCTCTACGGAGGTACTCAATGGCTTCTCTGTTGTTGAGGAGAGTTTGAATCGTACAACGGGTAATTCTTCTAAGGAGAATGAAGCCATCTTTGGTGAACTAGACCAAATGATGCAGAAGAATCCACAGAAGGTTAAGGAGTGGTTTATGATGGCATCGACGGTTAGAGAGATGAGTGATTCTCTCTATAATTACGCTCAGTCATTGAAGGTCGCCATTGTTCGTGAAGCAGATGGTGAGAAAGGTGATCCTTTGCACATTGAAGGTAAAGACAATCTGGAGGCTGCTAGTTATATAATGTTGAACCCTGCTAATGGGCAAGGGCGCAAGTTATACAATGCAATCAATAGTTATCGCAGTCGAATCTTACAGTTTGTAACAGACCCTCGACAAAAGAGTATTATTGCAAGTAACCTCTCAACGACAGTGCCGAAACACTCAATGGGGAAGAACTGGGAGGAGTATATGTTCGAGAATATGCCTGTTGCAGCTGCTGTAACATTGTTATCAAAGTTACAGAGCGACGTTCGTTATGCAGAAGGCGAAGTCCTGCACTCATTAGTGGCTAATGTTGGTTTGAAGGATTTACGTGTTAACAAATTGCAAGCATTCGTTGTTCCGAGTCAAACTCGCCTCTATCCAGGTGAAACCATGACTGCTCAAATGTTTATGGCAGCAGTAGATTCCACTCAACAACCACAAGTTTATGTTAATGGTCAACTAATTCAAGGAAATCAAGTGACCGTGAAAGCTGATGCTCCTGGTAAGCATACTTTGAGTGGATACATGCTTATGAAGGATATGGCAGGTAATGTTTTGCGCCGTAATTTTGCACAAGACTATTGGGTTACTGGTGGACCACAACCTAAAGAATACATTAATCCTAATGGTATGCAAAAGACACCTCCTTTCGATGGAATGGCGACAATTGCAGCTGATCTGATGAATGTATTGTATGCTGGATTTGATAATCCAATTACCATAAGTATTCCTAATACCTCTCAAAACGATGTACAAGCAACGATGTCAGGAGGTACACTTATTGCCCGTGGTGGCGGTCATTTCATAGCGCGACCATCAGCTGTCGGCAGTCCAGTTACCATTTCTGTATCAGCCAAGGGGCGCAAGGTTGGGATCTATCAGTTCCGTGTTCGTAAGCTACCAGACCCATCTCCTTACATTGCTATGGGAGGGGATCGCTTTAAGAGTGGACCATTATCTAAAGCAGCCTTAATGGGTGCTCCAGGTATTCATGCGGCTATTGATGATGGATTACTTGATATTCCGTTCACTGTTACAAGCTTCCGTGTTGTCTTCTTTGATAATATGGGTAATGCTGTTCCATTGGCTAGTAATGGTGCTTCCTTCTCATCTCAACAGAAGGAGCAGTTCCGTCAGTTGAGTCGTAACAAGCGCTTCTATATTACCAATGTTGTTGTTCATGGACCTGATGGAATCACTCGAACCCTCAATGGGCGCAATATGGAGGTTATTGTTCGATAACTATTTGTTAGATAAAACTAGCTGAATAAAATATAGGGGGATAGTATTCTTTCCTCTCATAAAGATAAAACAAAGAAACAATGAAAAAGATATTTCTCATAACCTGTACGGTTTTCTTTGCACTATCCATCAGTGCTCAGCCTGCTGCTAGACGTAACCAGCAAAGGGCGCAATCACCTGCTAACACGATTACCACACGTGCGCAGATATCTTTCCCAACAGCTGCTCCTTTGCAAGAAGATGTTGTTTGGCGTCGTGATATCTATCGTGAATTGAAGTTGGATGAGGATGCAAATGCAGGACTCTATTATCCTGTTGAACCCGTAGGATCACAGATGAACCTCTTTACTTATATCTTTAAATTGATGATGAATGGTCCTAATCGAGGAGGGATTGCCGCTTATAATTATCGAATGGATGGTAACGAAGTATTTACCGACTCTGCCCGTGTAAAGCCCTTACAGTTCCTTGACAACTATCACATCTATTATGAACGCACCGACCATGGCATCCGTCTTGATAATAGTGATATTCCTTCGAGCGAGGTAAAAGGGTATTATCTAAAGGAAAGTGCTTATTATGACCAAGGTACATCAACTTTCCATCGTAAGGTGGTAGCGCTTTGTCCAATCATGTATCGCGAAGATGACTTCGGAGATGGAGAGGTGAAATACCCTTTATTCTGGGTTCGCTATGACGATCTTGCTCCTTTCCTCTCTAAGCAAACCATGATGACTAGCAACTTAAACAATGCTGCTACGATGAGTGTGGATGATTATTTCACGATGAACTTATACAAAGGAAAGATTTACAAGACCACCAATCTGTTAGGGAAGACGCTTGCACAATATTGTCCAAACGATTCTGCAATGGCTGCAGAACAGAAAAAGATAGAGCGTGAGCTTGCTGATTTTGAGAAGCATATCTATGGAGATCCTGCTCGTAAGGATAGTCTTGACAGTATTGCGGCAAGCCAAGATACAGCGAAAGCAAGCAAACGTTTGACTCGTGGACGTCGCTCCAGTGGTACATCAACACGCAGCGTTCGCCGTAGTCGTCCCACTTCCGAGCGTAGCTCTGGTATGACTCCTGCACGTGTGACTGTCCGCCGTGAGCGTCATTAAGTGACTGAGTTAATAATAGAATTAAACATTTGAAAGATTGATTCATACACCTCTTCCGAATGTTTTCACCTTTAAAACGATAGATTATGAAGAATGTTTTTTTATCAGCAATAGTAGCTTTAGCACTGCTATTTTCTGTTCCTTCCCATGCAGGTGAGCCTCTGCAATTTGGTTTGAAGGCAGGTTTGAACGTAACTGACATGAAGTTTAATAGTAGTGTCTTCAATAAGTCGAACCAAGCTGGATGGTTCTTTGGTCCAACGGTAAAGTTCACCTTGCCTATTGTTGGCTTGGGAATGGATGCCTCGGTACTATATGACTATCGTTCAGCAAAGCTCGATTATGATAACGTTAATAAGACCATCAAGCAGCAACAAGTATCTGTTCCTGTGAATGTACGCTATTCTATCGGGTTAGGACGTTCTGCCAGTATCCTCCTGTTTGGTGGTCCTCAAATTGCTTTTAACGTTGGTGACAAAGACTTCCGTTGGACAGAATGCAGCAACTATGCACTTAAAAAAAGTAATTTCAGTATTAATCTCGGTTTCGGTGTTACGGCTCTAAAGCATTTGCAAGTGACTGCCAACTATAATATTGCATGTGGTAAGACTGCCGATGTAACTTGGAAAACGGGACCAAATGCTGTTGGTTCCGCATTAGGACTTAATAAGAAGAGTAGTCGTAACAACTCTTGGCAGGTGGGTGTAGCCTATTTCTTCTAGGCAGATAATTGATATATATGACATAAAGCTCCATTTCCTTTCGATGAAATGGAGCTTTATCTTATATAGAAGTGTGTCTTTGGTATGGGATGAAATCGGCGCTGTTTCTGATAGATAAGGCTCATTGTTGTATATTTCTATCTTTCTTTGTAACTTTGTAAACAAACCAATACTTTCCTAAGAAGGTATTAATAAAGAATTATCAATGACCTACGCCAATATCATTTTGCCTCTTCCTTTAGAAGGTTATTTTACATATGCAGTATCTGAAGGGTTGGCTCCCCAGATACAAGTGGGTGTACGTGTTACTGTGCCATTAGGTAAGAGTAAGACTTATGTGGGTATAGTTGCTGAATATCCTGTTGATGTTCCTAAGCCTGTAGAAGAGGTTGCACGGCAAGGTAAGAAGAAGATTGTGTATAAGAATATTGCTGATGTGTTGGATGATACCCCGATACTCCTTCCGCAGCAGTTGAGACTTTGGAAATGGATAGCCGACTATTATATGTCGCCCATTGGAGACGTTTATAAAGCTGCACTTCCTTCTGGTTTGAAGGCAGAAGATGGTTTCCGACCTCGCACGGAATTGTTTATTCGTTTAGCAGATAAGTATCGTGACGAACAAACGCTCACTCTTTTAATCAGTTCTATGAAGAGAGCTGTAAAGCAGTTGGATGTTCTTATGACTTATCTTAGACTGACGGGGGTTGATAATATAGAACATCTTTTGCCAGAAACAGAGCTTCGTGAGGTAACAAGAGAGGAACTTATGAATGAGTCTCATGCGTCAATAGCTGTCATTCGATCGCTTCAAGAAAAGATGATACTTGTTACTTATGAGAAGGAAGTGGGACGTCTCAATCATGATATTGCTCCTCATCCAGAGAAGATAAAGCCTTTGAACGAAGCACAAACTGAGGCTTACAACCATATCCTGGTGCAGATGATGGGGCATCCTGTGACTTTGTTACATGGAGTAACCTCTTCGGGTAAGACGGAAATATATATCCATCTAATCCAGAAAGCTATCAATGAGCATAAACAAGTGCTTTACCTTCTTCCTGAAATAGCCCTTACAGTGCAGATAACAGAACGATTAAAAGCTGTGTTTGGCAATCGGTTGGGTATTTATCATAGTAAGTATAGCGATGCTGAACGTGTGGAAATATGGAAGAAACAGCTTTCCTCCAATCCATACGATGTTATCCTTGGTGCGAGAAGTGCCGTCTTTCTTCCTTTTCATCGGCTCGGTCTTGTCATAATAGACGAAGAGCATGAGCAAAGTTTTAAGCAGCAAGATCCTGCGCCACGCTATCATGCACGGTCAGCAGCCATCGTATTGGCACAAATGTATGCTGGTGCGAAGACATTGTTGGGCACAGCAACTCCCTCAATGGAATCATATTATAATGCAAAACAAGGCAAGTATGGACTTGTGGAGCTAAGCCGTCGTTATAAAGATATTCAGTTACCATCAATCGAAGTGGTGGATATGAAAGATCTCTATCGTCGGAAGATGGTGTCAGGTCCTTTCTCTCCTCGCTTGTTATCGGCTGTGCGTGGTGCTTTAGAGCGTGGGGAGCAAGCAATCTTATTCCAGAATAGGCGTGGCTTCGCACCTATGATAGAATGTAGACAATGTGGTTGGGTACCGAAATGTCCTAATTGCGATATATCATTGACCTATCATAAGAGTATGAACTACCTAAGTTGCCATTATTGCGGATATACAATGAAGGTGCCCGAGGTGTGCCCTTGTTGTGAAAGTAAGGATATTCGAGGACGTGGTTATGGTACGGAGAAGATAGAGGATGAGATTCGTTCTATCTTTCCAGAGGCTCGTATTGCCCGAATGGACTTAGATACAACCCATACGCGCAATGCTTATGAGCGATTGATTAATGACTTCTCGACGGGCAAGAACAATCTTCTGATTGGTACGCAAATGGTTACTAAGGGATTAGACTTTGGTAAAGTCTCTGTTGTGGGCATACTAAATGCTGACTCAATGTTGAACTATCCTGACTTTAGAGCTTATGAGCAAGCCTTCATGATGATGAGCCAGGTGAGTGGTAGAGCTGGTAGAAAGGGAAAGAGGGGAGAGGTAATACTTCAAACCAAGATTCCAGATTTACCCGTTATCCAGTATGTTGTTCATAATGATTATCCGACATTCTTTAAGGAACTATTGGACGAGCGACGCGAATTTCATTATCCCCCATTCTATCATCTGGTGTATGTTTACTTAAAGCATAGGGATGAGAACATTGTCAATACGGCTGGGGTAGAACTTGGAAGCAGGTTGCGTGATATCTTTGGAGCTCGTGTTCTTGGTCCTGATAAGCCTGCAGTGGCACGTGTGAAGACATTGAGTATTCGAAAGATAGTACTGAAATTAGAGAATGGTATTGATTATCCTCGAGTTCGCCAGTATCTTAGTGGAGCATTAGACGCCATGATGAAAGATAAGCGTTATGGTGCTTTGCAGGTGTATTATGATGTTGATCCGTTGTAAGGTGATATGGTTGTTTGCCTAGAAAGGATTACTTAATCGAAATAGGGATACAGCTCCTTAAAACCATTAACAATGTCTGTGATAAGCTGGGGATTCTTCTCCATCTCCTTTTTGTTTACCAATAAATAAGCACTTTTCTCAATATTGAACAGATGTTCGTATTCGTTATGTCCAAATAGCGTAAGTGTATATCTTCTGTAAACACGGAACCTACTTGTATTCTTCTCTTGTTCATCTATTCTATTAGCTCCAATAAAACCAAAAGAAGCACAAGAATCTTTATCTGCTATTTCCTTCATGATAGCCATGCAGGTATAGATACATTCCCTCGGTTCATTCAGTCCAGTTATAACATTATACTTCTTTTCACTATCCCTGTGAGCCTTTAGATGGAATTTAACAGCATAGAAATGATGCCGATAAACTTCTTATCCATACCCAATAAGTTTGATGTGATTTGGGGGACTTGAATGAATACAAGTATTTATAAAGCAAAAAGCCTTGAGGTCCATCCCAAGGCTCTATGACTTTCTTTACAAAGCGATAAGGATAATGCTGTATACCCATGTTCTTTTTGCTTTATTGTATGAGGTAAGGATATGCATCAATCTTCTCTCGTTTTGCTTCTTCGTCTGGGACACGTACAAAACCATCCCCACTGAAGAGGATTTTCTTCTCTTCTTTGGAAAGACAAGAGGCTACTCGTTGCTGATATTCTTCCGTCTTCCGAGCTTGATAGATTCTACGTTTAGCTCTTAGAATCTGTATTTTTTTGTTTGTATCCATAATAGAAACGTATTTTCTGCTGCAAATATATGAATATTACTTGATATTTGCAAGTGTTTAAAAGGATGTCTTTTCGGATCTTAAGGAATTGATGTGAAGGAAAAAATAAGGCGGAGATAAGTTGAAGTCATTCAATTATCTCCGCTTTGTGGTTAGATTAACCCAGTTGTGAGTTATTGTTTTTAGAAATCAATATCAAGTCCAACACCCAAAACTTTATTCGTGCGGGTGAAGATGTCTGTATTCTTTGTTGCTATTGTCTTAGGCTGTGTCACGATTGTACCATCAGGTTGTGTGACTTGCTCTTTACCGACAGTAATTGCATCGTTGTATTCCTTCTTAAAGTTAGAATAGTTCGTAAAGAAATAAGCAACGTTGAGGTGTGCATTCTTAGCAACTTTAATCTTTGCACCAAAGCCGAAGCTGTAACTGCTCGTAACGAAGCTGAGGTCGGTAAGATATTTACCATCACCGAGTCCATACTTTGTGCGTTGTCCGCCAGCACTAACCGTCACTGCAGGAGTAATATCCCATTCAACACCAGCAAGGAATTCCTGTGTATTATGCGCAAGGAGCTTCTGTTTGTTATTTGCCATTCGTGCTTCTTTATCGAAGTAATAGTTGTAACCAGCCATAACGCGCAGGTTTTTCAATACTTCATATTGTGCGCCGAGAGCAAGAATACCAGGAATATCGTTAGGAGTTGTTACGCCATCTTCATAACTGTGCGTATCATCTGGATTAGCCTTTGTCTCAACATTGAACTTTGTTGTGAACTCATAGCGAGCTGCAAGATTCCATTTTCCATTGTGATAATCAATGCCGAGGATAGGAGTAATACCCCAACCACGTTGGCTCACCTTTACATAACGATCCTTTACGAGTTCCTTACTGCTACTGAGTTTGTCGGCTCCAGCACTCACTAACTTCGCTCCGTTACTCGCTTTCTCGGCACCCGCAGCATATTGATTTGCTGCAGCCAATAGTTGTGCCTTTGTTGTTGGATCTGTCGTTGCATTAGCTTGTGCCTGTAAAGCTGCGGCTTGCGTCCTTGCAGCTGCAGCTTGCGCTTGTAACGATGTAGCCTTATCGTTAAGTGCTTTTACTTTAGAGTCGAAGTAATTGTATAAGTTCTGATTATTTCCACCAACATTTGCTGAGATGTTCGTAAGATTTCCCTCGTACTTATTATAGATATAGTTGAATCGTGCACCACCATAAACTGCTAGGTGCTCATTAATCTTATAGGCTGCACCGAGTTGTAAACCGAAATCGTATTGCTGTCCGCTCATATAGCTCTGCATGCTATATGCTGTTGCAGGAGACTCTTGCTGACCAAGAAGAGCAGCAAAAGTTGGGAGGTTTTGATTGATTAATGCAGGAAGCAGCGAAACTTGTCGTTCAAAAGAAGGAAGTCCTTCATTGAATGTAGCCTTTCCACCACCACCAGTCAAACCGAAACCTACTTGGAAACTCCATTTATCCTTATTATAAGCAATCTGGAACGATGGGAGGATGGGCACAGACGCCTTGCCTTTATAGAACTTACTGCCATCTTCTTTTCCTCCATTGAGCTTGAAAGGTTGTGCAAAAGGCTGCAATGCCGGCACTTGTTCGAATGCAGGAACCGAAAAAGACGATGTAATTTCACGTGTTTGGTACACATTCTGAACGTTAAGAGATAGATGGAAACCATTGCTCAGGAATACTACTCCAGCTGGATTAAAGTAAACTCCATCAATACCAATCGCACCGACACGTGCAAAATTACGGTTGAAAGCAATGCTTTGATTAGTATTTGTGAGTAAACCTCCGGCTTGTGATGTTGTTGCCATTGCTAACATTGTGGTAGCAATGATCATCTTAGAATGCTTCATTGGTTGTTCTTTTGTATATTAAAAACCTATAAATTTGGTTGCAAAGTTATATATATTGTTCTAAAACTCCAAATCTTTCCTCTCTTTTTCTCACTTTGTTTCGATTTGTGCAATAGTTCTTTAAGTGCGAAAAGTAGGGAACATGTTGGGTAAAAGAAGGTAGGTTCGATTGCAAAAGAGTTGTCGATTTATGGGTAAAGTCCTATGATTTTTACTTAAAGGAGCATAGAATAAACGGGAAAAGATATTACATTTTTTGTTTCTAAAATATCTTATTCTAGCAAAAGAATAATCGATTTAAACTACACGATAGTACCTTTTTCTAAAAAAGTACTATCGTTTTTAGTAAAAAGTACTATCGTTTTTGGTGAAAAGTACTATCGTTTTTGCTTGAAAAGTAGTATTGATTTTAATGAAAAAGAGCCTCTTTTTGGCTGAAAAGTACCATGTTTTTACAAGATAAGTGAGTTCTTTCTTTTATAATGATAGTATGTTTTATGTAATAGCTTGTATCTCAATGAGTTATTACTTATATGTAAAAAGCTACCATAATTTGGCTATTTGAACCAAAGTAGGGTAGCTTTCGAAAATAACGCAAATACAGATAGCTAAATTGATAATATTCTATTACAATTTTAAGATAGCGTTGTCTATGCTTTTAGTGTTGGATATTGAATACGCGTGTGATACATTGCCTTTAGACGTTCTATGAGTACGGCTTTCGCGGCGGAGATGTCACGGAAAGTGATAGGACAATCCGTGAAGTTACCATCAGCTACTTGTCCGTCAATAAGTTTGTTTACAAGTTCGCTGATACTGTCTTCTGTGTATTCCTTTAGAGATCGTGACGCCGCCTCAACAGTATCGCTCATCATCAAGATAGCTTGTTCTCGGGTGAATGGGTTCGGACCCGGATAACGGAAGAGGTCTTCGTTCACTTCCTCGTCAGGATGCTCGTTCTTATAATGTATGTAGAAATATTTTGCAAGTCCTGTGCCATGATGCGTGGTAATAAACTCTTTTATTTCGCGTGGTAGATTATACTTCTCTGCGAGCTTTAATCCCTCCGTTACGTGACTGATAATAATACGCGCACTCTCTAAGTCGGTCAACTTATCATGCGGATTGATACCCGCTTGATTCTCTGTAAAGAACGCAGGATTGAGCATTTTACCGATGTCATGGTATAAAGCTCCTGTACGAACTAGCTGGCTCTTAGCACCAATTCGGTTTGCAATCTCGGTCGCTAAGTTACCTACTGTGATAGAATGTTGGAAAGTTCCAGGAGCTACCTCACTTAGTCGTCTTAGAAGTTCATTGTTTGTATTGGATAACTCGAACATTGTAACCGTTGATACAAAGCCGAAAGTTTTCTCGATTACCAACATCAGAGGATAGGTAAAGAGCAAGAAGAAAGCATTGACTCCGAAGTGATAATACATGGTCTGGTCGAGTTTTGAAAGGTCGTCGGCTTGTATGAGTTGTAAGGCTAAATACATAGCAGCTGAACCGATTGTAACCAACAAAGCCGTAAGGAATATCTGACTACGCTTGGATAATTCTCTTAGAGAATAGATGGCAATCAAACCTGCAACTAATTGTACGATGATAAATTCGTATTGGTATTTCACGGCGACCGCACAGATGAGAATCATCGTCACATGCGCTATGAAAGCCGTTCGGGAATCCATAAATACTCGGAAGAAGATCGGTGCCATGGAGAAAGGAAGAATGTAAACACTTAGGATGTTATGCTCCATCATTAGCGAGGTGAGGATAGGGAAGATGACTATCATCACATAAAGTAGCGATATGGAACGCGGCTTGTCGAAATAATCTTTGCGGAAGAGAGCGAGGTAAAGGGTGAATAATCCGATGAGGATTAATACATAGATACTTTGTCCGATGATGGTTGATGTAATCTCTGCTTCGGATGCGTTACGCTTCTCCATAGCCTGCTCGAATGAATTGAGCACACGATAAGTCTTTGCATCAACGATGTCCCCTCGGTCGATGATTCTCTGTCCTTCCAATACCATTCCTGATGCTTGTGGAATGAGACTGAGCATATCATTCATCTCTGTCTCACTACGATCTTTATCATAAATAAGGTTCGGTTCGATGTATTCGTTTAGATTACATTGTTGTAAGATAGCACGCTTTGAACCTAAAGTAGGATTCACAAAGAGATGCTCATACGCCCCGAGCGTTGAGAAGGTCTTATTGATTGGAACACTCACAGCTTGTTTACCAGTGACCACACGAATCACATTATCGCTATCTTTCACGAGTTTAGAATATTGTTGTGGGTCGATCACTCCAGCCTCATAAATATCATGCAAGTGTTGGGCAATGATTTCTACATACGATTGCGGTAAGCCTGGAATACCATTCTTGTAAGCTGTCTTGAATTGTTCAATCTTCTTTGCTTCGATAGAAGGATTAACGTTATAATACGGCTGGAAATGCTTCATCATAGAGTCACGTTCCGCCTTTAATGCCTCATCGGTCTTGAAGATAGGGAAGTCAAATTTGGCAATTAATTGTCCATACATCCATGGTTTGCCCTCATCATAATGGAAGAGTTTACCCCTCGTTCGTGGTAAGAAAAGCACTATCATCACCACAGCAACAATGACCAATACCGTTCTTGAAGCCATATTACGCCAATAGTGGCTTTTGATGTTTCTGAATCTTATCATATTTCTATATACTTTCTATTAACTTCTAAGCACTTGCGAAAATACTAAAAATATGGCGTATACTCAAAAAAAAACATTAATTTTGCAGGAAAAATAATATTTAAGACAATGGCAGAGAGAAATGTAAGAGTACGTTTTGCACCTAGTCCAACGGGCGCATTGCATATTGGTGGTGTACGTACAGCATTGTATAATTATCTTTTCGCACGTCAGCATGGCGGTAAACTCATCTTCCGTATAGAGGATACAGACTCTAATCGCTTTGTTCCAGGAGCTGAAGAATATATCCTTGATTCGTTTAAATGGTTAGGAATAGAGTTTGATGAGGGCGTTAGCTTTGGAGGTGAGCATGGTCCTTATCGACAGAGTGAGCGTCGTGATATCTATAAGAAGTATGTTAATCAGTTGTTAGAGGCTGGTAAAGCATACATTGCCTTTGATACTCCAGAGGAGTTAGATGCTAAGCGCAAGGAGATTCAGAACTTCCAATACGATGCACATACTCGTCTTCAGATGCGTAACTCTTTGACCATGCCGAAAGAAGAGGTTGATAGCTTGATAGACGATGGTCAACAGTATGTTGTTCGTTTTAAGATAGAGCCAGGTGAGGAGGTTCATGTCAATGATATGATTCGTGGCGATGTCTGCATTAAGAGTGATATTCTTGATGATAAGGTCTTGTATAAGAGCGCAGATGAGTTGCCTACTTACCACCTTGCTAACATCGTTGATGACCACTTAATGGAAATCTCTCATGTGATCCGTGGTGAAGAGTGGTTGCCAAGTGCGCCTTTGCATGTATTGCTCTATCGTGCCTTTGGTTGGGAGGATAGTATGCCACGTTTCGCACACCTTCCATTGTTATTGAAACCAGAAGGAAAGGGCAAGTTAAGTAAGCGTGATGGTGATCGTTTAGGCTTTCCTGTGTTCCCATTAGAGTGGCATGATCCTAAGACAGGAGAGGTTAGCTCGGGTTATCGTGAGAGTGGATATTTCCCAGAGGCAGTGGTGAACTTCTTAGCATTGTTAGGTTGGAATCCAGGAACCGAACAGGAAATCTTCTCTCTTGATGAGCTTGTCAACGCATTCGATATAACGAAATGTTCAAAGAGCGGAGCTAAATTTGATTATCAAAAGGGTATATGGTTCAATCATGAGTACATCCTCCGTAAGAGTGATGACGAGATAGCAGAACTCTTTGCACCTATCGTTGCTAATAATGGTGTTGAAGCTACGATGGAACAAGTAAGACAGGTTGTTCACATGATGAAGGATCGTGTTAGTTTCGTGAAAGAGCTTTGGGAACTTTGTTCTTTCTTCTTTATCGCTCCAACAAGTTACGATGAGAAGACGGTTAAGAAGCGTTGGAAGGAATATTCAGCACAGCAGATGACTGAATTGGCAGAGGTGCTTGAAGGTATAGACGACTTCTCTATCGAAGGTCAGGAACCTGTCGTTATGAAATGGGTAGAGGATAAAGGCTATAAACTTGGCGATATAATGAATGCTTTTCGATTGACATTGGTTGGCATTGGTAAGGGACCTGGTATGTTTGATATCTCTGCTTTCCTTGGCAAAGCTGAAACCTTAAAACGTATGCGCAAGGCTATAGAAGTACTTGGTTAATGATAGAAATCGAATAGATGAAGTATCAGATAACATGTGATAATTGTGGTACACAATTTATAGTGGAAGCTAATGAGGGGCAGACAATCGAATGTCAGTGCCCTCATTGTCATGGAACGATGGAGGTAACATTACCTCTTATTAGTGCAGGACAGCAGTATCAACCACAGCATCAAGTTAATGCACAAGTTCCACAAACGGCTCATACAAACACGAAGAACAATCATGCCATCTTATGGGGTATCTTGATTGGTTTAGTTGTATTAGCAATAGGAATTGGTGCTTATGTTGCTTTCCGTCCAACACCACCAGCAGCAGTTGCTTCAGATAGCCTGTCTGTCGATACGATTCCTTATGAAGCGCCAGTCCAGAACACTGCTCCTCCTGTTGTTGATACAGTTGTCACAGCACCAGAACCAGCGGAGCCAGAGGAAGAGGCAACTCCTGCGCCAGAGGAAGAGAAACAGCAAGCTGATACTGCGGCTGTCGAAGAGGAGCATCGGCAATAGGATTATGCAGACTTCCTATTAATAAAATAAATAAGAAATAAAGATACATGGGAAAGATTATTTTAACGGGTGACCGCCCAACTGGTAAGTTGCATCTTGGTCACTATGTGGGTTCACTTCGCCGTCGTGTGGAGCTACAGAACCTTGGCGACTACGATAGAATGTTTGTATTCATGGCTGATGTACAAGCCTTGACGGATAATGCTGATAACCCAGAGAAGATTCGCCAGAACATCATTGAAGTGGCTTTGGATTATCTTTCTGCAGGGCTTAGTCCAGAGAAATGTACGCTCTATATTCAGAGTCAGATACCAGAATTGGCAGAACTGACAACGTTCTTTATGAATCTTATCAGTGTAAGTCGTGTGCAGCGTAATCCTACTGTGAAGACTGAAATCAAGATGCGTAACTTTGAAGCAAACATCCCAATGGGCTTCTTTGCGTACCCTGTTTCACAGGCAGCCGATATAGCAGCTTTCAAGGCAACTACCGTTCCTGCGGGTGAAGATCAAGAGCCAATGATTGAGGTGACACGCGAGATTGTACGTCGTTTCAATCAGCTTTATGCACCCGTATTAGTCGAACCAAACATCATGTTACCAGAAAATGCAACGGCTCGTCGCTTGCCTGGAACGGATGGAAAAGAGAAGATGAGTAAGAGCTTGGGTAATTGTATCTACCTGTCTGATGATGCTGATACGGTATGGAAGAAGGTGAAGACAATGTACACCGACCCAACTCACTTGAATGTTTCTGATCCTGGTCATGTTGAGGGTAACGCTGTGTTTACCTACCTTGATGCTTTCTCAACCGATGAAGACTTTGCGGAGTTCTGGTCAGAGTTCCATAACCTTGACGAACTGAAAGCTGCTTATACGGCTGGTGGTATCGGTGATATGAAGTGTAAGAAGCTCTTGAATAATGTGCTCAATAAGATACTTGACCCCATTCGTGCTCGTCGCCATGAATACGAGCAAGATATTCCAGAGATTTATAACATCTTGAGGAAGGGATCCGTTGAGGCTCGTGAGGTAGCTGCAAAGACGATGGATGAAGTTCGTGCAGCTATGCAGATCAATTACTTCGAAGACACAGCTTTGATTCAGAGTCAGGCAGAGAAGTTCAGGAAGAAGTAAAGAATAAGAAAGATATAGTTCTCTTTCGAGGGCAATATAATTAAAGAAAGGAACGTATTAAAGGTGTGTTTATCCTTTAATACGTTCCTTTTTATGTAACAGAAATTTAGTTTATAGTATATGAGTAGACTGCTACCTCTATTTGAATAAGGCGTTTCCTTGATATGAAGAAAGGCTTTTCTCATATTGAAGGGATGCTCTTTTGAAATGAAGGTAAGCCTCTCTTTATTTTGAGATATTCTCTCCTTCAGCTTGTCAACTTGTTTAACTGTCCCTTTGTCAACCTATTTACTTACTTTTAGGTATTGTCTTATATTTTGTTATTCTCTATCTTTGCAACGTTATTTGGAATACATTTTAGTTTAACAGTAAGGACTTAAATCAACGTTACCAATAAGTCCTTAATCTATAATCCACATGGAGAGACAGAGAAGGAAACCTATAGGAGAAGTAGCTTCTAATGTTTATTTGTTGTATAAGAAAGCATTTTGTTTAATATTGCTTTCGAGCCTTAGCCTGCTTACATGCTATGCGCAGGACGTTGTTAAGCGTGATACAACCTTAGAGATGAAGGAAGTTACTGTGACAGCACGCAGTGAAATTCGAAAGTTGAAGGAGTCAGCAATGCCTGTATCTGTCATTGGACAGCGACAATTACAGGGTACAGCATCTAATATCAATGATGTTCTTGCTCGTACGGTTGGTGTTACGATTCGTAATACTGGTGGTTTGGGCAGTGCTTCACGTATATCACTTCGAGGCTTGGAAGGCAAGCGCATGGGTATGTATGTTGATGAAACACCGATGTCTCAATTGAGTAACTTCGTTGCATTGAATGATATTCCAACGAATATGATAGAGCGTATAGAAGTCTACAAAGGTATTGTCCCTTACAAATTCGGTGGCTCGGCATTAGGAGGAGCAGTGAATGTTGTGACCAAGGAATACCCTCCGGTCTATTTTGACTTTACCTATGAAGTGGGTTCTTTCAATACACATCAAGTCTCAACGGTGTTTAAGCGGACTGATCGTAAGAGTGGATTGCAGTTTGGAATAGGCGGTGCTTTTTCATTTGCAAAGAACGATTACAAGATGAAATTGGCTAACCTTGATGGAAGAGAGGTGAAGAGAGATCACGACCAGTTCAATAAGATCATGGCTGGCATGTCCCTCAAAGCTACTAAATGGTGGTTTGATGAGATGAAGTGGGAACTTATCTTTCTCAAGACACGGCAAGAGATACAAGGTATAGACCTTGATGTGCGTGAGGCGTATAACCATTCTATCAGTGGAGTAACGGCTTTGACGCTGAAACGTAAGAACTTTTTTGTAGACGGACTCGACTTCGATTTTGAAATAGGGTACGTTATCGGCAAGTATGGATTGCGTGATAAGGCTATGAATCGTTATGATTGGGATGGGAACAAGTTGCCTCCAGTCTCTCCGTTTGGTGGTGAGCAGAATAACTTCCCATCTGATGGAAGGAATCGATCTAATGAGTTGACTTCAAAGTTAAATATGGGCTATACCATTGATGAGCACCATGGACTCAATTTGAATATCTATTTTGATCAAAACTCATTACATCCTTCTGATTCCCTAATGGATAAAGCCTTGGGGTTCCGCTCAAACTTCCCAAGTAAGATGAAGACGCTTACCATAGGTTGGTCATACGATTTGACGCTCTTTAATGGGAAATTCCAAAATGCTTTTACATTCAAGAACTTCCTTTTCTCTTCACGCTCCCGTAGTATTGACGTATATTCTGTGAGCTCTCCAGAACCCGTCAAGGTGTCCAAGTCATACGTAGGTTTCAGTGATGCGATGCGCTATAAGTTTACGAATGACTTGATGTTGAAAGCCTCGTTCAATTCAGAGGTTAGAATTCCAACCAGTGAAGAACTCATTGGTAACGGATATTCTATTTTGGCATCACCTGCATTGAAGCCAGAGCGTACTTCTGGTGTGAATGTGGGTATGCTCTATCGTCATTTGCAGCAAAGAGGTGGGTTGGTAGAGATAGAATTGAATGTTTTTTATAATCAATTAAAAGATATGATAAGGTTTACCCCAGATATGATTCCTACCATGGCACGTTATCGTAACTTCGGTAGTGTGCGTACGAGAGGAATAGAACTTGATGCAAAAGGAGATGTTTGTCCACTACTTTATCTTTATGCCAATGCAACCTATCAAGATCTTCGTGATGTGCGAAAGCTAACACCAGGTACAGCAGTTGAGAACCCAACGTATAACAAGCGTATTCCAAACGTACCTTATCTATTGGCAAACTTTGGTGCTGAACTTCATAAAGAGAACCTCTTTGGTGGTAAAGAACAGAACACACGCCTGCTCTTTGATGCCTCATACGTGCATAAGTATTTCTATGATTTCGAGGTAAGTAGATATCAAGATAAGAAGATTCCATCTGCTTTGACAATGGATGCAGCCATTGAACATAGCTTTAAGAATGACCAATGGACATTGACGTTCAAGGTGAAGAACTTAACAGATCGGCGTGTTGTATCTGAATTTAATCGCCCCTTACCCGGCAGATACATAGGGCTTAAGGTTAGATATCTATTCAAATAAAATAATAGAAAGCCTGGAGGGGTAAGTTTTCTGAAGCTCTCGAACATACAAGAAAAAGCTCGTCAGTTTTTTAGTTATTGCTTAATACCTCTTAAAGGCATGGTTTATATAATATTTCTACAATAAATAATGAAACAATGAAAAAGCTTAAATCAATTCTTTCTGCTGTTGTCTTAGCAGCTTTGTTTAGTGCGTGTAGCAGTAATGATGACCCAACGCCAGCTCCTAAGCCTACTCCAGGAGAAAAGGAGTTCCACGGTGTTGTCTTTGCAACGGGTATCACCAACCCTGAAGGTAGTAGTGGTAATGTTTATTTGCAAGCATTGCCAAGTTTCTTACCAGGAACATACGACAATAAGAACGGTATTCCTTGCGGTTTTGGTTCTACGCCAATTGTAACAGAGTCGGGCAATGTTTATACCTTCCCTGATTATATGGGAAATACGAAGGCGGAGGTTAATCGCTATCGAATTTTGGGAGATGGCACATGGAAGAAAGAGGGAGCATTGGCTATTCCTGCTGGTGCTGCAGCATGTAACATCGTAGAGGCAAGTAGTGAGAAAGCATATCTAAGTTTACAAGGTATTGGTGTTGTGATGGCATTCAACCCTACAACCATGACAAAGATTACTGATATCGACCTCAATAATCTGAAACAGTCAGATACAAAAGTTGCACCAGCTGCGATGATTATTCGTAATGGGAAACTCTTTGTTGGATTGAATCAGATGAACGCACAATATATGCCAACACGTAACAACATAGAGTTTGCTATGATTGATGTGAAGACGGATAAGGTGGAGAAACACATCGTTAATCAGTCTTTGGGAATGTGTTTTGCTACACGTCCAATTGATCCGGGCTCTATCTTTATGGATGAGAATAAAGATATTTACATCAACTGTATCGGTTCGTTCGGTTTCATTCCAGGACTCAACGGCGGTATTGTGCGTATAAGGAACGGTTCGACGGATATCGATCCTAATTACTGCATCCGCCTTGACAAGACAGAAGTTGCCGGTCTGGCAACCAAGCATGCAGAGTTCTTGGCAACGATACTCTACGGCGGCAATGGACAGGCTTACGCCTATGCTAACTCTTTCGGTCTTGATCCTAACGGACTGAAGAAACCTTATGTTAGTCTTACCAATGTTCCGGTTGTCATTGACCTGAAGCAGAAAACTGTGGCGGTTATAAAAGGTATGGAGGTTTCCAATCCTCAAGGTATTGCTATCGCAAAGCACAAGAACTTGATAGTTTTTGGTAGTGCCAACAAGAAAGCTACTGGTTTCTATACGTATAATCCAGATACAAAGGAAGTCGCAGGTCCTATTATAAATGTAAAGGGCAACCCGAGTTTCTTCCATAGTTTTGAGAAGTAAAAAAGGAGGGCTCCTCACTTAATAATAAGTAAAAGGAAAAGGAGCCTTCCTGTTATCTAATCACTCAAATGATATTCATATAGAATACAAATGGAAAAGGTTAAATCCACTCTGACGGAGATTCCCGAGACGATGCTTACCACATTGTGGGCAAAAGCTGTAGAGTCCGATCGCCCTAATCCCTTGCTGCGTGATGAGAAAGCAAAGGAAATCATTGGACAGATTGAGTATGATTTCTCGAAATTTCAGAAAGCGAAGCTCTCACAGGTAGGGTGCTGTATCCGTGCCAAACTGATTGATAATGAGGTGAGGATGTTCCTTGCCCAGCATCCTGATGCTGTGATAATACAGTTGGGTGCAGGGCTGGATGCACGTTATGAGCGGTTGGGGCGACCTAAGGTGACGCATTGGTTTGACCTCGACCTCAAGGAATCCATTGACTTGCGCCGCCATTTTTTAACGGAAACGGAACGTAATACTTATCTGGCTGAATCTATGTTCGATGAAGACTGGTTGGATAAAGTGAGGGCGTATTACAAGCCTGTCCTCATCATTCTTGAAGGTGTGCTGATGTATTTTTCTCAGGTAGAAGTACAGACGCTATTCCAAAAGATTTGTGATAAGTTACCGTCAGCCACGGTGCTGTTTGACATGTTAGCTTTTGTGTTTGTTGGACGAGAGCAACAGCATGATATGCTGCGAAAGATGGACAAGGACGTTAAGTTTAAGTGGTCGCTACTCAAAGCAAAGGATATGGAGAGGTGGAACAGCCGACTGCATGTGAAGGAGGAACTCTTCATGAGCGACTATGATGAGGGACGGTTTCCGTCCGTTTTCCACCTATTTCTGCGCATCCCTTATATTCGTCGTCGTTTCAACCAGCGTATTATTAGGGTTGAGGTAGAATAGTTCATCCAAACACCGCTTTAATTAGAAAAAGGCAATCAACTTTCCATTGATTGCCTTTTAAATATGTTTGTTAATCGGTCAACTTTCAACAAATAACTTGTCAACTCGTCAACTTGTTAACTAACTTACAAGTTAGCGTTGTCCTTCTCCCAATCAGCAACAGCTGGGATGATGTTGAGACCGATAATTTCGTCACGCATCTTGCAGAGGTGCTCGTAAGAAGCCTGGAGAGAAGCCATCTCATCTGGAGTACCTGTTGGCTCAGCGTAGTGAACACCAGTAGCGTCAATTGTTGTAGGCATAGCCATCATAACGTTCTTGAAGCCGAGCTTCTCGTCGTTAACGTAGCAACCTGCTGGCAAGGTGAACTTCTCACCACCCATAGCAGCCTCAATCATCTTAACAGCGTTGTAAGCTGGGCTTTGGAATGAGCTACGACCACGAAGTTTGATGATGTTTGAACCGCCCTGTACGGTGTGATGCTTAATCTCTTCCCAACGCTCTGCAGAAAGACCCATCTCTGACAATGGCTTGCCATCAACCTTAACCTGAGAAGCAAATACAGCCATCTGCTCACCGTGACCACCATAGGTGTGTGCACCAGTAACCTTATCCTGCTGTACACCGAACTCATGAGCCAAAGCCTGCTGTAGACGAGTAGAATCAAGGGCAGCGAGTGATGTCAACTGATTTGGCTTCAAACCAGAGTGGATGAGAGCTGTCAATGCTGTAACGTCAGCTGGGTTGAAGATAACAACAACGTGCTTAACGTCTGGGCAGTACTTCTTGATGTTCTCTCCGAAGTCAGCTGCGATTTTGCAGTTACCCTTCAACAAGTCCTCACGTGTCATACCCTCTTTACGAGGAGCACCACCAGAAGAGATGATGTACTTAGCACCAGTGAAAGCCTCTGCTGGGTCAACGGTGTAAGAAAGGTTAGCACCTGGGAAAGCGCACTGCTCCATCTCGTCGAATACACCATGAACGCCTGGCTCATAGATATCATATAGACAGATGTTAGGAGTAAGACCGAGTGTAAGAGCGGTCTGAACCATGTTTGAACCAATCATACCGCCTGCACCGACGATAACAAGTTTCTCGTTTGTTAAGTAATTCATAATAAATATTTTATTTTAAAAGTATATTTTCCCTTTTGTTCGATACCGCAAAGTTAATAAAAAAAGAGTATGTGAGAAGAAAAAGGAATAATTATTTGTGTTATTAATTATAAAATAGTAAGCCTTTGTAAGATAGGTTTTGCATTTATAGATATTTCTTGTTATTCTTGATTTGTATGTTTTGGAATTATTGATTAACTTAGCGGTCGAAATGGAAGAGATAGTCTTTTCTATGATTGTTTTTTAACCTCTAACCCTATAAATATTATGCAAACAATCAATGAACGCCTTGTTGCACTTCGTAGATGGATGAAGAAGAATGCGCTTACTGCTTTCATTTTCCCCAGTAGTGACCCACATGATAGTGAATATGTAGCCGATCATTGGAAGACTCGCGAATGGATATCAGGTTTCAGCGGATCAGCAGGGACGGCAGTTGTCACATTACAGCATGCTGCCTTGTGGACGGATTCTCGTTATTTCATTGCAGCTGCAAAGGAACTTGCGGGGAGTGAATATCAGTTGATGAAAGAGCGTATGGCGGGTACACCTTCAATTAGTGAATGGTTAGCAAGTGAGTTGGCGGAATACGAAAAACCCATCGTAGGAGTAGATGGAAGTGTCAATACGTATGCTGATGTTGCTGATTTGAAACAAAGTTTGGCGACAAAAGGGAACATGTTGGTGCGTTGTACAGATGATCCGATGGATGTACTATGGCATGACCGACCTGTCATTCCTAATAATAAAGTTTGGCTTCATCCATTGAAGTATGCTGGTGAGACGACAGAGAGTAAACTGTCTCGAATACGTGAAAGTTTAGTTAAACAAGGTGCAGATGGACTCTTAGTTACCGCTTTGGATGAGATTGCTTGGGTGTTGAATCTGCGTGGAAGTGATGTTCATTGTAATCCCGTGTTTGTGTCTTATCTTCTGATTTCCTCTAATAATGCCACCTTATATATTAATAGAGAGAAGTTGTCGGAGGATGTCTGTGAGTATCTTTTTACAGAGAATATTGATGTGGAAGAATACGAATCAGTAGAGACTGGATTGAAGAAATATACAGGAAAGTCACTTTTGATAGATGTCCATTCTACTAATTATACCTTGTCAACAGCCGTAGATAGTGATAAAATACATGTGGGGATATCTCTAATTCCGATGATGAAAGCCATAAAAAATAAGGTGGAGCAAGATGGTTTCCGTGCAGCCATGTTGCGCGATGGTGTTGCGATGGTTAAGTTTTTAGCATGGATGAAAGGTGCTGTTGAGGCTGGTGGACAAACTGAAATAACGTTAGCAGACCGCTTGGAGGCTCTTCGCGCCGAACAGCAACACTTTAAAGGAATATCATTTGATACGATTGTAGGCTATGAAGCGCATGGAGCAATTGTGCATTATGAGGCAACTCCAGAGACGGATATACCCATAGAACCCCATGGCTTTGTTCTTATTGATAGTGGGGCGCAATATGAAGATGGTACAACCGACATCACAAGAACCATTGCTTTGGGAGAACTGACGGACGAGCAACGCCGAGTCTATACGTTAGTTCTCAAGGGGCATATCCAACTTGACTTGTGTCGGTTCCCCTCTGGTGCATGCGGTTCACAGATTGACGCCATTGCACGAGAACCCATGTGGCGTGAAGGTTACAATTATCTCCATGGTACAGGACATGGGGTTGGAAGTTACTTGAATGTTCATGAGGGACCACATCAGATTCGTATGGAATGGAGACCAGCTCCTTTGCAAGCAGGTATGACCGTTACAAACGAACCAGGACTCTATCTTGAAGGGAAGTTCGGAGTGCGCATAGAGAATACTTTACTTATTGTTCCAGCAGAGACAACAGACTTTGGTGATTTCTTGAAGTTCGAGACACTTACTCTTGCCCCCATTGATACAACGCCCATAATGTTAGACCTGTTGACGGAGGAAGAGCGTCTGTGGATTAATAACTATCATCGTCGTGTCTTTAAGAGTCTGTCTCCATATTTGGCAGGACATGAGCGAAAATGGTTAGAAGAGGCAACTCGTTCTATCTAAAAGTTATAAAAAATAACTTCATATTATACTTTCTTAAAGTGTAGTTCTCGAGAGCTTATAAGGATCGTCAATGGCTTTTAACAGGTATAGTATAGTTCTGCTGCGTGTGAGGTCGTTATAAATAATGTTTGACAAGAGCCTTTCTTTGAGTGCAAGAGACGCCCTTTTTATATCAAGAAGGGCGTCTCTTGCAGTATGGACTCTTGTCTGTCACTAATAAGTCAGAGTCTCGTTATGCACTGAATAGTTTCTCGTAGCCTTTCCATTCCCTTTGTTTATGATGATATATGTTTGTCTGGTTATAATAACGAAAATTATTTTCCTGTCATTCCTGTCATTCTCTTTGTGAGTATAATTTACTGATAAATAGTTGGTTATGTAAAATGTTAAAAGTGACAGCAACTAAAATGAAAAGTAAATTAGTGTTTTATATGAACCTAAAGAGTTGTTTTATTATTTCTTCAATACAGGCTTTCCTGTAAGATAATAGGCTGGTAAAGTTCTTAAAAGGGCAGGGAAACTTGTTAGAGTTTTGGGTTTCTATAGTTGAAAATCAATAATGAATAAGTAGATTTGGTGATTATACCCAAAGACAAATGTACTAAGAAAGTCTACAAATGTTTGGAAGTTAGGAGAATAAAGTGTAACTTTGCAGCCACTAAAGTGGTGTTATAGCCCTTTTGTACATGTATAACAATTAAATTAATAAAAACAAAAAGCATGATTATTGTACCAGTAAAGGACGGCGAGAACATTGAGCGCGCTCTTAAGAAGTTCAAGAGAAAGTTTGAAAAAACAGGTGTTGTAAAAGAG
>ERZ773006.296-NODE-296-length-25486-cov-24.0685_pt1 | contig 25486 bp, 19 predicted proteins | sample MGYA00580843_ERZ773006 | MGnify/ENA primary metagenome ERZ773006 (study PRJEB29015, sample SAMEA2738011) | human oral metagenome | biome: human oral; feature: human-associated habitat; material: dental | place: China | collected 2052 ...
CCCGAACATAGGTAATATGAAATTCGAAACCGTGATAAAGACAGAAGGTGCTGATTTCGTAAACGTCCCCTATTTCGGAAGGGGAGACCATTTTTATAAAAATTCTAGGATTATTATTTCCATCAGGATCATATTCTGTGAATCCGCTACTTAAATCGGATTCATCATTGGAAACTAAATTCGCTAGTCCTTGATTATTCCATACCCTGTATTCTTTGTTTAAGTATGTCGTATAAGTATCATTTCTCAATTTCATCAATTATCCTTTCATTTTTCATAGGAATAAATTGCTTTTTGTTTTTATCGAACATCAACATTTCTCTTTTAATGCCATTTTCTATTACAGAAATTGTCGACCCATGTTCGGGATAGCGTTCCTGTTTATATGGGATTTTGTATTCGGGCAGAATCTCATCCGAGCGGCAGGCTATGAAACCGTTTAACGTACAAGGAAGGTTATCCGTATGTTGTCCTCCGAAACGCTCCCCTCTCGGAATATCTATATGATTCTTTGTGCGGTTAGCCTGCCTTCGAATATCAAATAACGGTCCTGCCCGTCGGCCAATGCCTGCGTAAATCTTGAACCTTCGTAATCCAAAGCAAAATTGTCTATCGTCTGCTTCAGACCGTAAGTAAATCGCATAAACTATAAAGGCCGTCTGAAAAAACATTTTTCAGACGGCCTCAAGTTCAATCGAAGAAGTCGGTAATCAGTTCTTTTTTTTCATACACCAAATCAACTTCGTCTTTTTTAATTTTCTTTTGAAAAACTCCTTTATCAACTTGTTGAAATTCTAATTTTTCCAGTAGTTCAACAGGCATTGAACTACTAGCTACAAGAACATAAGAACCAGAATTTGTTTCATGAATAATTGGAAATTCATAACCTTGATAAATAGCGAATGTTGCTATTTCATAAACATCTTCTATCTCAGAAGGGGGAATAAGTTTAGTAAAATATCTTAATCCATTATATGGATCAGACTCTGTAAATCCATTTTTTAATTCTTCTATATCATGTGATATGAGTTTAGCGTATCCATCACGACGAGTTATCCGATATTCTTTGTCATGATACAGTGTATAAAAGCCATAGCGTATAGTCATTTCCACATTCCTTTATTTATTTTTACTGATGTCATTAGGCATAAAACGCATTTTTTCATCATCAAATATAGCAGCTTTTCGCTTTACTCCATTTTCAATAACCCAAAGAATAGAACCGTGTTCAGGGAATTGTGGAGCATTATGTGCTGTTTTTACTTCAAATTCGGGCAGGATTTCATCGGAACGGCAGGCTATGAATCCGTTTAACGTGCAGGGCGGAGGTGTTTCGTGGCTTCCGCCGAATTTCCTTCCATATGGAATTTCAGTTTGATTCGGTTTGGTCAGTTTGCCTTCAAATACCAAATATCTGTCTTTTCCCTCTTCCAGCGCTTTAGTATAGGCAGAGTTCGGGTAATCCAACGCTAAATGCTTGTATGTTTCCGACAGTTTTTCTCCCACAAGATGACCGTAATCATCTTTTCTTGTTACAAAACCGCCGATGGTATTGTAAGGATTATCTGTTCTCAAATACCCTTCCAGATATTCGTAAGGCATTACTTTCGTTACTACGGTATGCCTATCAATCATCGGCACATCATCCCGTATGCGCTTCATCTGCCCGATCTGTTCCTGCGTCATGTCGTCCATATGGGTGCGGGTCAGGGCCTTAAAGTCTTCGAACGGCATATTCTCCCGCGCCAGCGACTCGGCCAGATTTTTATAGACAAAGCTGTCGGGAGACAGGTTTTTATCTTTTCCCCAATCGCCTATGTTCTGCAAGGTCTCGCGATAGAATTCCGCTTTGGCGCGGGCGGCGGTTTCTTCGGCGGCGTGCAGGGCCTTGCGGCGTAAAGCCATCCCGCCTTTGACCAGTCCCGCCCCGCCCACAAGCAACGTGGCCGCATCGGTCAGCGGTTTGCCTTCTTCCACCGTCCGGTTCAGATCGGCATTGCCCACTGCTTCAGCCCAGCGCTCCGCACCGGCTTTCATGCTGTCCAGGCCGTCTGAAAGGTCGGTTTTCAGTTTGGCGGGATTGTTGATGTATTCCTGTGCGGAATCTTTGGTATGTTCCCATACCCGCGATAGGGTTTCCAATTGCGCGTCGGAACGCTCTTTGGCCATCCGGGCGTCGTCTTCGCTGCCTATGCCTATGTCTATGTCTAGGTGTTCGTAAGCGAAGAGGGAGGCTTTGTCGTAGGCGAGCGACGCGCCTTCCTTGGCTAGATTGCCTGCTCCGGTAATGCCTTCCCCGACGGATTCCGCCACACCCAATGCCGCTCCGCCGACGGCGGTCACCCCCTGCTTGAAGGTGCGGGTAATTTCGGAATCGTCCGATTCGATTTTTAAGGCGTCCGCTAACGGCCTTTTGACATATTCTTCATAACCGTTGCGGACAGGTGAGGTAAGGTTTTCTTCCAACCAGTCGCCGCTTTTGCCGATAGGATTTTTTTCCTGCGTGATGCCGGACGGTGTTGCCGGATGGCTTTCTGTTTTCCCTGTGGACGGGGCGATCACCTCTGTGCCTTCCATTGTCATGCTATATTTTAGGCCGTCTATTTTCCCTTGCTCAACCCACCGCTGGATAGGCTGCGGTTGTTCTTCTTTTCGGGAATGTTCGGGAAAGGGGACTTTGAACATGAAATGTTCGTTTACCCATCCGGCGATGTGCCGGTTGTCGTTGCTGACGAACATGCCGGTGATGTGGGGATCGGGACTTCGCGTTGCCGAAGCGGCGGCATGGGCGATTTGGTTTTTGAGTTCGAGCTGTTCGGGGCCTGAATAGCGGTTGAATACTTGGGCGACTTCGCTGTTTTTCCTGCTTTGGGCGTCTATGTCGTTGTAAAGCTGTCCGACCCGTTGCTCGTGAGACATTTCCTGCTGCTGCGGCTGGTTTTGCTCAAGGTCCCGGTTACGGGAATGGCCTAAGTCCATTGGTAATCCTTATGTGAAAAATTAATCTAAGTTACTGTTTTTTCTAAATCGTCAGGACATTGGAGTATAAAACCTACGGGTTCGTAAGCCAAGTAAACTTTCTCAAACGGTTGTGATTTATTGAATAAAAGATCAGATTAAAATCTGTTTGAGGCGGTACAGCGCATCCAAGGCTTCGCGCGGCGTGAGGTTGTCGGGCTGGATCTGCGCCAAGGCTTCGACCAAGGCATCTGCTGGCGGATTGTCGGTACACTCAATCTCTTCCTCCTCTACCCTATTTTCAGACGGCATCATGCTGAAGATGTCCAACTGCGGGCGGACGGCGGCGGCTTGGGCTTCGAGTTCGTCCAAATGTTTTTGGGCGGCTTTGAGGGCGCGGTTGGGCAGGCCGGCGAGTTTGGCGACGGCGATGCCGTAGCTTTTGCTGGCGGGGCCGGGCTCGATGTGGTGGAGGAAGACGATGTCTTGTCCTTGTTCGAGCGCGGAGAGGTGCATATTGACTGCGGTTGCGTGGGCTTCGGGCAGTTTGGTCAGCTCGAAATAGTGGGTGGCGAAGAGGCTGAAGGATTTGTTTTTTTGCAGCAGGTGTTCGGCGATGGCGTGCGCGAGGGCGAGGCCGTCGAAGGTGGAGGTGCCGCGTCCGACTTCGTCCATGAGGACGAGGGATTGGTCGGTGGCGTGGTGGAGGATGTAGGCGGTTTCGCTCATTTCGACCATGAAGGTGGAGCGGTTGGAGGCGAGGTCGTCGGAGGCGCCGATGCGGGTGAAGATTTGGTCGATGGGGCCGATTTGGGCGGCATCGGCGGGGACGAAGCTGCCGGTGTGCGCCATGAGGACGATGTGGGCGACTTGGCGCATGTAGGTGGATTTGCCGCCCATGTTGGGACCGGTCAGGAGCATGAGGCGGTGTTTGTGGTCGAGGCGGGTGTGGTTGGCGGTAAAGTGGCGCACTTGTTGCTCGACGACGGGATGGCGGCCGTTTTCGATATGGATGACGGGGTAGTCGGCGAACTCGGGGCAGACGAAGCCGTGTTCGGCGGCGGTGGCGGCGAAGGTGGAGAGTACGTCGAGGGCGGCGGCGGCTTTGGCGGCTTTTTGAAGCTGGGAAAGGGTCGTCTGAATGTCTTTGAGGAGGGCTTCAAACAGGCGTTTTTCCAATGCCAATGCCTGCTCTTGCGCGGTCAGGACTTTGTCTTCGAAGGTTTTGAGTTCGGGGGTGATGAAGCGCTCGGCGTTTTTCAGGGTCTGGCGGCGCTGGTAGTCGGCAGGGGCTTGTTCGGCTTGGACTTTGGATAACTCGATGTAGAAGCCGTGGACGCGGTTGAACTCGACTTTGAGGGTGGAAAGGCCGGTGCGTTCGCGTTCGCGCGCTTCAAGCTCGAGCAGGAATTCATCGCCGTGGTTTTGGATATGGCGCAACTCGTCAAGTTCTGCCGAATAGCCTTGGTTGATGACGCCGCCGTCTTTGAGCCAGACGGCGGGTTCGGGCATCACGGCGGCTTTGAGGGTTTCGGCGACGGGCAGGGTTTCGGGGAAAACGGCTTTGAGCGTTTCCAACAGGCTGCTGCCTGAAGCGGACAATTCGATTTCGGATAGGGCAAACAGGCTGTCGCGCAGGGCGGCGAGGTCGCGCGGGCGGGCGTTGCCGACGGCGATGCGGGCGGCGATGCGTTCGATGTCCGCGATGTTTTTCAGACGACCTTGCAGGGCTTCGTATTGCGAACCCAACGCGGCAACGGCTTCTTGGCGGGCGCGGATGTGGGCGCGGCTGCGTAAGGGGTGGTGCAGCCAGAGTGCCAAGAGGCGGCTGCCCATGTGGGTGGCGCAGCCGTCGAGTATGGAAAACAGGGTCGGCGATTTTTTGCCGGAGAGGGTTTGCGTGATTTCGAGATTGCGGCGCGTGGCGGCGTCCATGCCGATATATTGGCTGTCGGTTTCGAGCGAAATGCCGTCGAGGTGTTGCGGCATCAGGTTTTGCGTCAGGCGGATGTAGTTCAGCAGCGCGCCCGCCGCGCCGACGGCGGCTTCGTGTTCCTTGCCGTCCAAACCGAAGCCGTGCAGGTCTTGGCAGCCGAAGTATTCGGTCAACAACTTCGCGCCCGCGTCGGCGGCAAACTGCCACGAATTCAGGCGCGTGATGTTGGCGGAGGTCGTCTGAAAACCATTAGGCAGGCTTTTGCCTTCGGGCAACAGGATTTCCGCCGCCTGCAAACGCGCCAGCTCGTCGGCGAGTTTGTCCGCCGTCGTCAGCTTGGTTTTGAATTCGCCGCTTTGCAAAGATGCCCACGCGATGGCGATGTGTTTTTTATCCGCGTTCACCGCCGCGATGCGGTTGGTTTCCTTGTCTTCCAAAAACGCTGCGTCGGTCAGCGTGCCGGGCGTAACGATGCGCACGACTTTGCGCTCCACCGGCCCTTTGCCCGCGCCGACTTCACCCACCTGCTCGCACACCGCCACGCTTTTGCCCATCTTCACCAGCCGCGCCAGATACTGCTCCGCCGCGTGAAACGGCACGCCCGCCATCTTAATCGGCACGCCGTCCATCTGCCCTCGCGTGGTCAGGGTGATGTCCAACAGCTTCGCCGCTTCCACCGCGTCATCCAAAAACAGCTCGTAAAAATCGCCCATGCGGTAAAACACCAGCTTGTCGGCGTGCTGCGATTTGATGGCGAGATACTGCTGCATCATCGGGGAAACGGCGGATTTGCTCATGGGAATGCCTGCGTCTGAAAAGGTTTCATTGTAGCAAAAGGCCGTCTGAAACAAAATTCAGACGGCCTTCCATTGTAAGACGGCGGATTCAGGCGTTTTGCAAAACGATATGTTACGTCGCGCTGCGGGAATGGGATGTTGATGTCGGCCGCACGCAATTTTTTGACAACCTGCCCGTTCAAATCGCATTGACCTGCGCGCGCCAGAGCGGCAGCGAGGATTGGTTAACGATGCTGTTGAGCAGCATGATTTCTTCGTCGGCATAGGTGTGCAGAAAAGTTGCGGCCGGCGAGGCGGTGGAAAGCGAAACTGTTGAAATTTATGGTTGGTCCTGAACGGACGTTTGGAAGCTTTTGCCGTGATAAGGCCGTCTGAAACGGTATTTCGGTTTCAGACGGCCTTTTTTGACGGGCGGGAAACGATGGTTTTCCCGCTGCGCGGGGCGGCTATTTTAACACCGTCCGCGTCCAGCGGCTAAGCCACTGTTTCTGCTTGGCGTCGATGTCGGCACGGCCCGGTGAATCGTTATGCTGCGGGGCTTGGGCAAACTCGAACACTTTGGGCAGCGGCGTGTTTTTCACTGCGGGATAGACCCACATTTCGGTCGGCAGGGCTTTTTGCACTTCGCCGCTTTGCAGCCATTGCACCAGTTTCGCCGCCAGCACCGGCTGTTTCGCACCTTTCAATACCGCCGCGCCTTCTACTTGGCGGAACACGCCGCCTTTGAGGAAGAGGTTGCCGGTCGGCGGCACGCTGAATTTGCCTTTGGAAAAATGCACTTCGGCCGCAGGGCTGGTGGCGTAGCTGACGACGAGGGGATATGCGCCGCCGTTGCGGGTGAAATCGGTGTAATACGCCTCACTCCAGCCGTTGGCGACTTTCACGCCGTTCTGCCGCATTTGCGCCCACCATTTGAACGCCGCCTCTTCGCCCATGCCGCCGATATTGGCCAGCAGGAAGGTCAGGCCGGTGCTGGATGTAGCCGGATTGGGCACGACCAGCAAGTCTTTATATTCGGGTTTGGCCAAATCCTGCATGGTTTTGGGCAGCGGCAGTTTGTGTTTCTCAAACCATTCTTTGTCGTAATTGAGCGCGACATAGGCGTAATCCACCGCCAACGCCACTGGCATGGAGGCCGAAACGGGCGCGGATTCGGGTTGCCGCTCCGCCAAAATACCGGCCTGCCGCGCCTTGCCGATGTTGGCATTGTCCAAACCGTATACCGCATCGGCAATCGGATTGGCCTTGCTTAAAATCAGCTTGTTGAGCATTTCGTTGCCGCTGCCCGCCGTGATGACCGAAACCTTGGCGTCGTTGGCTTTTTCGAATCGGGCGATGGTTTCCTTGGGCAGTTTGAACGTTTTATGCACCGCGAGGCGGACCTCCGCCTGCCCCCACGCATTCAGGCAGAGCACCAGTGCGGCGATGCCGGAGAAGACGTGCAGTTTCATTATTTCTTCCTTTCTTATTGTGTAGATAAGGCAGCCATCATACCATACCGCCTCTGCCGTTTTTAATCCGGAATTAACGATGAACGAAACCGTTTGGCTGTTCGACCTCGACAACACGCTGCACAACGCCGATGCGGGCATTTTCTACCTCATCAACCGCCGCATGACCGAATATCTGGCAGGCCGTCTGAACCTGCCCGAAGAAGAAGCCTCGCGCCTCAGGCAGGATTACTGGCACCGCTACGGCGCCACGCTGGCCGGACTGCAAATCCACCATCCTGAAATCGATGTCGGCGACTTTCTGCGCCAATCCCACCCCCTTGATGAAATTTTAGCCAAACTCACGCCGATTGAGGGTACCGAAGAAACTTTAGGCCGTCTGAAAGGTCGAAAAACAGTATTCTCGAATGGTCCGTCGTTTTACGTCCGCGCCGTCGTCAACGCCCTCGGGTTGGAAAAATATTTCGACCTGCTGGCGGGCACCGAAGACTTCGGCCTGCTCTACAAACCCGACCGGCGCGCCTATCTGAATGTCTGTCGCCTGCTGGCAACACATCCCGCCGCCTGCATCATGGTGGACGACAGCGCCGACAACCTGCACGCCGCCAAAATGCTGGGTATGCGGACCGTATGGTTCGGCCGGCACGCGCATCCGCTGCCCTTTACCGACGCCGCCGTTTCCGGCATGGCCGCGCTGGCAGAGTGGGGCGGCAATGTCGGGCCGTAAGGCATCGGAAACGGGGCCGCCACTATGAATCGATACGCAAATTCATTACAATTTGAATATTATCTGTTTAAGGAAACCGAAAATGCGCTATTTAGCAATGATTCTGGCCGCTGCCGCGCTGGCAGGCTGCACATGGGAGACCTACCAAAATGCCGACGGCCACACCTCACTGCGGCAGAAATACGAAAAAGGCACGCGCGTCTATTATCAGGACGGCACCTACTCCCGCAACATGCGCTATAACCAGTTCCGCCCCGAACAACATGCCATCCGGCCTGCGATGAACGCCGAACGGGACGTACGCGGTACAAACTGGCAAAAACCCCAAAAACAAAACGAAACAACCGCCGAATAACACAGCGTAGACGCAACTGTAACGCCGTCTGAAATCCGTTTTCAGACGGCCTCTGTCCATTTAGCGAAATTCCATCAGCCGAAAGAATCCCCATGTCCACAACACCCCTCAACATCGTCATCCTCGCTGCCGGCAAAGGCACGCGCATGTATTCCAAAATGCCCAAAGTGCTGCACCGCATCGGCGGCAAGCCCATGGTCGAGCGCGTTATCGACACCGCCGCAGCGCTCCATCCGCAAAACATCTGCGTCGTCATCGGACACGGCAAAGACCAAGTCTTGGACACCGTCAAACGCGACGTCGTCTGGGTCGAACAAACCGAACAGCTCGGCACCGGCCACGCCGTCAAAACCGCCCTGCCGCACCTTGCCGCCGAAGGCCGTACGCTGGTACTGTACGGCGACGTTCCCCTGATTGACACCGCCACCCTCGAAACCCTGCTCGAAGCCGCCGGCAGCGAAGTCGGACTATTAACCGACGTTCCCGCCGACCCGACAGGCTTGGGCCGCATCATCCGCAACAGCCAAGGCAGCGTAACCGCCATCGTCGAAGAAAAAGACGCCGACGCCGCCCAAAAAGCCGTCCGCGAAATCAACACGGGCATCCTAGTCCTGCCCAACGCCAAACTCGAAAACTGGCTGAACAGCCTCTCCAGCAACAATGCCCAAGGCGAATACTACCTGACCGACCTCATCGCCAAAGCCGTTGCCGACGGCATCAAAGTCCATCCCGTCCAAGTGCGCGCCTCCCACCTCGCCGCCGGCGTGAACAACAAACTCCAGCTCGCCGAACTCGAACGCATCTTCCAAACCGAACAGGCGCAAGCCTTGCTCAAAGCAGGCGTCACCCTGCGCGACCCCGCCCGCTTCGACTTAAGGGGTCGTATGAAACACGGACAAGACGTCGTGATTGACGTCAACGTCGTCCTCGAAGGCGACATCGAAATCGGCGACAACGTCGAAATCGGCGCAAACTGCGTCATCAAAAACGCCAAAATCGGCGCAAACAGCAAAATCGCCCCCTTTTCCCACCTCGAAGACTGCGAAGTCGGACAAAACAACCAAATCGGCCCCTACGCCCGCCTGCGTCCGCAAGCCCGCCTTTCAGACGACGTACACGTCGGCAACTTCGTCGAAATCAAAAATGCCGCCATCGGCAAAGGCACCAAAGCCAACCACCTCACCTACATCGGCGACGCCGAAGTCGGCAGCAAAACCAACTTCGGCGCAGGCACGATCATTGCCAACTACGACGGCGTGAACAAATACAAAACCATCATCGGCGACGAAGTCCGCATCGGCTCCAACTGCGTCCTAGTCGCCCCCGTCACCCTCGGCAACAAAGTCACGACAGGCGCAGGCAGCACGATTACCAAAAACGTCGAAGACAACAAACTCGCCCTCGCCCGCGCCCGCCAAACCGTGATTGAAGGCTGGGTACGTCCCGAAAAAGGGGATAAGAAATAAAGTCAACTGGTTTCTATCTTTTTTCAGACGGCCTTCAAAACCAAAAGGCCGTCTGAAAGCCACAGATTCTCTTAGGAAAAATAATGGAAGAACATATTAATGAGGAGGAACATAATAATATAGAAAGAGCCCGTAATTTGGTGATTGAAACGTCTAGGCTAATGGTTGCATATAAAGAAAATAGCGAAAAAATTGTTAATGGTGTGCAACATGAATTAGATAAATCTTTGGCTGAACAACGTCATATGATTATCCAAATGCTCAGAGAAGAAATAACAAATGAAATTTCTCAAACTGTCCATAGTTATGTGGAAGATATGGAGGAAGCCCGTAATCGAATGAGAGAACAAGTCAGAGAATTTAACAGTTATCTGCATAAGGTACAGCAGGAGAATAATAAAATTTCTTCCCGTTCTGTATTGATTACATCACTAACATTAGCAACGTTGGTTGTTGGCGGAATTGCATTGTTCTGGTTTTATTCGAGTGTTATTCAGAGTAAGAAGCTCGATGCAGATATGATTACACGGATTAATCGGGCGGATATTGTCCGTTGTGAAAACGAATTATGCGCAAGGACAAGTAAGGCTGGAGAAAATGGTTACAGAGTAATTCAGAAACGATACTAGTAATATTTGGAGGGTAAATAATGAAAAAACTTATCGCAATATTTTTATTAATTCCTTTGGCAGCATTTTCCAATGCTCGCCCATTATCTTTTTCAGGGACTTGGTTATATACGGATCAGGTTGGAGATACCGTTGGAGGGAAAGAATTGGTCCTTAAACAAACGGGTAATTTAGTTACAGGGATATGGAATGAGGGAATTTCGACAGGTAGCGGGGGAAGTGGAAAACTAAAAGGATATGTGAAGGGAAATAAACTATTTTTAAATTATTGTTCTGATGAAGGAAATAATTGGTATAAATCTTGTCCTGAATATGAAAATGACGGAAGTTATTTTATTAAAAAAAATAATAAAATTATTGAATATGATATGACAAATAATAAATTATATAAAAAAGGCAATGAGTTTATTTTAACTAAATAAGGAGTATGAAATGGTAGATTCAACCAACATATAATTACCTTTGAAAAGTACAGGAAGGAGATAATAAAATTTCTTCCCGGTCTGTATGGGTTACATTACTAACATTGGCGACCTTAGTTATCGGGGGAACTGCATTGGGTTGGTTTTATCGAGTGTTATTCAGAGTGAGAAGCTCGATGCAGATATGGTTACACGGATTAGCCAAGCAGATATTGTCCGTTGTGGAAACGACTTATACGCGAGGGCAAATAAGGCTGGAGAGAATGGGTATAGAGTTATTAAAAAACGATGATAACTTATTTGAGCTAAATAAATAGTGAGGATTTTAAACGTGGTAAAGTATTTCTTATATGGATTTTCAAGTTTTTTATTTTTAACAAATGCTTATGCCGGAAGTCAGCCTGAAAGTCTTGCCAAGATAATTTATGAAAAAGAAATAGATTTAAATCAAGATAGAATAAAGGATAAATTAGTTATTGAGGAAAACACGGAAGGTAAAAGAAATTTAAAAATCCTTGTTGAAGATTCTAAAAAACAGTGGAATACAGTTATTGAAAACCGTAATATGGTTTTATGCAAAGACTGTGGAGGAGTGAGTACAGGAGATCCTTTGGTTTCGGTTGAAGCAAAAAGAAATGTGTTTGAAATCACACAAGAAGGAGGAAGTCGTGAAAGATGGACTTCTGTATATAGATTTCAATATTCACCTAAATTAAGTACATGGATTTTGAGAAAAGCGAGATTGAACGTGTATGATACGGTAACTGGCAAGAATGAGATAAGAAGGAAAAGTATAAATAGTTCAAAACCAGTAAAACTTCAAGATTTCAATTATGATGAATTTTTTTATAATTAAGTAGAGCGAGTCTATATGAATAATAATAATACGAAATTGATGCATGAGGAAAAAATCCTTCAAGAGGCTATGTCGAATGGAATTTCTTCGAGAAAAGAACTGGCCAATCTTCTTGCTCAGGTTGCTCATGAATCTGACAATTTTAGTACTATGGAAGAAAATTTAAATTATTCTGCTAAAAGATTAGCTCAATTATGGCCCAAAAGATATGCAGATGGAAACCATAATCCAAATGAAAAAGCTCTGAATATTGCTAAAAACCCTGAAAAAATTGCTAATGATGTGTACTCCAATAGAATGGGAAATGGTAATTCTAATTCGGGAGATGGTTACCGTTATCGAGGTAGAGGATATATTCAATTAACTGGGCGCAGTAATTATGAAATGGCTACGAAAGAATTGCAGATCGATCTAATTAATAAACCAGAATTAGCCGCAACTTCAGAAGTTGCGGCTAAAATAGCTATTTTATATTGGGAAAAAAGAGTTCCGGATTCTCACAAAGAGAATGTACGACAAGCTACAAAATATATTAATGGCGGTTTAAATGGTTTGGCAGATAGACAAAATAAGTATGATGAGTATTATCAAAAACTAACTCCTGAATATTTAGATAAAATTCAAAAAGGGCAGCAACATTCATCAAACGCACAATACGATGATTTTAGTGCATTAGTTAGCAATCTGATCAATGATAAAGACGGTTCGTTTACCAAACAGTTGTTAGCAGACAATAAAGATATCGTTGATGCTTTTAATGCCAAAGTTCAGGAGAAAATAAAGCAAGAAGAACAACAAACTATTGCCCAAGAAGCACAACGGGAAGTAGTTGAGAAAAGTTTTGGTGGCCGTTCTTTTAGTTAGTAATGGCACCGAAAAACTTGAAACAATACCCCGTACCGTCTGAAAGTCAGCGTTGCGGATTTTACCAACGGGGCTACCGCCCCATATTGATACTAAGGAACTTATATGTGCGGTATCGTCGGCGCCATCCGCGCCAATCACAATGTAGTCGATTTTCTGACCGACGGTCTCAAACGCCTTGAATATCGGGGCTATGACTCGTCGGGTATCGCCGTGAACACAGATGGCAAAATCAAACGCGTGCGCCGCGTCGGCCGCGTGCAGCTGATGGAGGATGCCGCGCGCGAAAAAGGCGTGTTTGGACACATCGGCATCGGCCATACCCGCTGGGCGACCCACGGCGGCGTAACCGAACCCAACGCCCACCCCCACATTTCCGGCGGTATGATTGCCGTCGTCCACAACGGCATTATCGAAAACTTCGAAGCCGAACGCGAACGCCTCAAAGCCTTGGGTTACACCTTCGAATCGCAAACCGACACCGAAGTCATCGCCCACAGCGTCAATCACGAATACACCCAAAACGGCGGCAAACTGTTTGAAGCCGTCCGCGCTGCCACCGCCCGTTTTCACGGCGCGTACGCCATTGCCGTGATGGCACAGGACAAACCTGAAGAAATGGTCGTTGCGCGTATGGGCTGCCCGCTGCTGGTGGCATTGGGCGACCAAGAAACCTTCATCGCCTCAGACGTATCCGCCGTCATCGCCTTTACCCGCCGCATCGCCTATTTGGAAGACGGCGACATTGCCCTTCTAAGCGCAAACGGCATCGACAAACTCATTGACAAAACCGGTGCTGAAACCCAACGCACCGTCAAAGTATCCGAACTGTCGCTCGCTTCGCTGGAATTGGGCCCTTACAGCCACTTCATGCAGAAAGAAATCCACGAACAACCGCGCGCCATCGCCGATACCGCCGAAGTTTTCCTTGACGGCGGCTTCGAACCCGAAAATTTCGGAGCAAACGCACGTGAAGTTTTTGACGGCATCCGCAGCATCAAAATCCTCGCCTGCGGCACATCCTACTACGCCGCACTGACCGCCAAATACTGGCTCGAATCCATCGCCAAAATGCCGACCGACGTCGAAATCGCCAGCGAATACCGCTACCGCGACGTGATTGCCGATCCCGAACAGCTCGTCATCACCATCTCCCAATCCGGCGAAACATTGGACACGATGGAAGCCCTGAAATACGCGAAATCCTTAGGGCACAAACACAGCCTTTCCGTCTGCAACGTCATGGAATCCGCCTTGCCGCGCGAAAGCGAATTGGTGCTGTACACCCGCGCCGGTGCAGAAATCGGTGTCGCCTCCACCAAAGCGTTCACCACACAATTGGTCGTTCTCTTCGGCTTGGCGGTTACCTTGGGCAAACAGCGCGGCTTAATATCCGAAGAACAAGCGCACGCCTATATCGAAGAATTGCGCCAACTGCCCGGCAGTGTACAACATGCCCTTAACCTTGAGCCGCAGATTGCCGCCTGGGCGCAGAAATTCGCCAAGAAAAACAGCGCACTCTTCCTCGGACGCGGCATCCATTTCCCGATTGCCCTCGAAGGCGCGTTGAAACTGAAAGAAATCACCTACATCCATGCTGAAGCCTACCCCGCAGGTGAGTTGAAACACGGCCCGCTGGCATTGGTGGACGAAAACATGCCCGTTGTCGTCATCGCCCCCAACGACAGTCTCTTGGACAAAGTCAAAGCCAATATGCAGGAAGTCGGCGCACGCGGCGGCGAACTCTTCGTTTTCGCCGACCTAGACAGCAATTTCAACGCTACCGACGCCGTACACGTTATCCGCGCCCCGCGCCATGTCGGCGTACTCTCGCCGATCGTGCATACCATCCCCGTGCAGCTCCTCTCCTACCACACCGCCCTCGCACGCGGCACGGATGTGGACAAACCGCGTAACCTAGCGAAATCCGTTACAGTTGAATAGTAGGATTAACTGAGTAAAAAGGCCGTCTGAAAACCTGATACGGGATTTTCAGACGGTCTTATTTTTGCATTTAAGTTTATTTGGCATGGCGTTTGTTAACGTATTGTCTTTTAGCAATTCGATACCGTTCGTTGTGGTTCTTCATCAAATTTGTTGCAATCCAGTTTGCATGTTCCTTTGGGGTTGACTATTTGTGGTTAGGGGACGGATTTAATATGAGAGACTCGTCTCTGATCAGCCTTCTTCCCGCTGCCAATGGGTTTTTTGGGCAAACACCAGTTTGTTGTCGGTGAATTTGACCGTATCCAAATCCAGCGCCCACACGTCGCTTTTCATCGCGCGGGCGGCGGGGTGGGCTTTGTAGTAGAGGGAGAGGGCGGGTTTTTTGGCGGCTTCGTCTTCAAGCAGGCGGGCGCGGGCAGTGAATTGGATGCCGCTGATTTTGGTGATGCTGCCCGGCTGTCCGGCCACGGTACCGGCGATGTGCGGGTTTGCCGCCATCAGTCGGCCGTGTTTGGTCTTTTGCGAGGTCAATACTATCAGCCGTGCGGCGGGTTCGTCGAAAACGTAGAAGCAGCATGCGCTCCAGATGGTTCCGTCCGCACAGGCGGCAATGCTGACGACGTGGTTGGTTTGGAAGAATTGGGTGATGTTGGCGGGAATCGGCTGCATGATTTTTCCGGTGCGGGCTGCTGCGCGGTTGTAAACAACGGCCTTCACTATAATGAATTGCCGCAGCCGGTGCAAACCCGAATCCGGTATTCGGGCCGTCTGAAATGATGGTTTTTCAGACGGCCCCTACATGCCGTTTTGATGATGGTTTTGTATTAACTATTTGAAAATGAACAATTTGTTTTGATGTTTTGTAACCCGTTGTTACAAAGTTTGTCGGCAATCTGTTACAATCGCTGGAAATTCGGACGGCAGGATTTTGCCGGTAACAGGCAAAGCAGTTGAGGCCGTCTGAATGCAACCCATTCTGAAAGGTTATTTATGAACGGAAGTTTTACCGAATCGCTGCACTATTGGGTCAATAAAATCAACGGCCCGATGTGGGACGGCCTGATTTTCGTGCTGTTGGGCGTGGGACTGTTTTTTACTTTGGCCACGGGATTCGTGCAGTTCCGCCTGTTCGGGCGAAGTATCCGTGAAATGCTCGGCGGGCGGAAGCAGGGCGACGACCCGCACGGGATTACGCCGTTTCAGGCTTTCGTTACCGGCTTGGCCAGCCGTGTGGGTGTGGGCAATATCGCCGGCGTGGCCATCGCCATCAGTGTCGGCGGGCCGGGCGCGGTGTTCTGGATGTGGCTGGTGGCCTTAATCGGCATGAGTTCGGGTTTCGCTGAGTCGTCGCTGGCGCAGCTTTTCAAAATCCGCGATTACGACGACCACCATTTCCGCGGCGGGCCGGCCTATTATATTACGCAGGGGTTGGGACAGCGTTGGTTGGGTATTCTGTTCGCTTTGAGCCTGATTTTCTGTTTCGGTTTCGTATATGAGTCGGTGCAGGCCAATTCGATTGTGGCGGCGATGGAAGTGGCTTGGGGTTGGGACAAACACGCCGTCGGCGTGGCGCTGATGATTCTGACCGCGCCGATTATTTTCGGTGGTATCCGCCGGGTGGCGCGCTGGTCGGAAATGATTGTGCCGGTGATGGCGACGCTGTACCTGCTGATGGCGCTGTATATTGTGGCAACCAATATCGGTATGGTGCCGAAAGTGTTTGATATGATTTTCAGCAATGCGTTCAAATTCGATGCGGCGGGCGGCGGGCTGCTCGGCGGCCTGATTTCGCAGACGATGGTGATGGGTATCAAGCGCGGCCTGTATTCCAACGAAGCGGGGCAGGGTTCCGCACCGAATGCGGCGGCGGCGGCGGAAGTGAAACACCCTGTTTCGCAGGGTATGATTCAGATGCTGGGGGTGTTTGTCGATACCATGATTGTTTGCTCGTGCACGGCGTTTATCGTGTTGATGTCAGACTTGCCCGCCGATTATTCGGGCTTGAGCGGCGTGCAGCTTACGCAGGCGGCGATTGTCAGCCATGTGGGCGGCTGGGGCGCGGATTTTCTGGCCGTGGTATTGTTTATGTTTGCGTTTTCCACCATTATCGGCAACTATGCCTATGCCGAATCGAATGTGAAATTCATTAAAAGCCACTGGTTGATTTTGTCGCTGTTCCGCATGGGCGTGCTGGGCATGGTGTATTTCGGTGCGGTTAACAGCGTGCCGCTGGTGTGGGACATGGCCGATATGGCGATGGGTACGATGGCGTGGATCAACCTGATTGCAATCCTGCTGCTCTCGCCGCTGGTGTTCCTGCTGTTGAAAGACTACACGGCCAAGCTGAAGATGGGCAAAGACCCGCAGTTCAAATTGTCTGAGCACCCGGGGCTGAAACGCAAAATCAAATCGGACATCTGGTGATTTCAGACGGCCTCATCGGATGATAAGGAAGCCGCTTCTTTCGGGAAGCGGCTTTTTTGTTGCGTTACGGAGGCGGATATGGCGGCCCATCTGTTCAATGTCTACCGCTACAAACGGAGGCCGTCTGAAAAACACCGATACAGGTTTTGCAGGTGTTTTCAGACGGCCTCTCTTGGGTTTGACCGTTTAACGGATGACTGTCAAACCGTTATTTTTTGCTCAGGGAGTCTCGGATTTCGCGCAGCAGCAAAACTTCTTCGCTCGGTTCGGCAGGTGCTTCTTCCACCGGAACTTCTTTTTTCTTCAGCGAGTTCAACAGTTTGACTACCACGAAAATGGCGGCGGCGATAATCAGGAAGCTGATGATGGTGTTGATAAACAGGCCGACGTTCAGAGTAACCGCACCGGCGGCTTTGGCAGCCGCCAAGGAAGCATAGCCTGCTTCGGGCGCGGGCGTGCCGTCTTTCAGAGTGATAAACAGGTTGGAGAAGTCTACGCCGCCAATCAGGATACCGATAGGGGGCATGATGACGTCGTCGACCAGCGATTTTACGATGCCGCTGAACGCAGTACCGACAACCATACCGACTGCCAAGTCAACCACGTTGCCGCGCATAATAAACTCTTTAAATTCAGATGCAATAGACATTATTTACACTCCTGTGTGTTTCGTTAGATAGGTTAAGGAAAAAGAAAGGCTGGCATCTTACTGTGTTTGAGGTTAAAAAAGTTTTGTAAAAGTTAAATTGTGTATTGCTAATCAAACCATGGCCTTTTAACCTGAAAAAAAGCCGTTTGAAATCAAGCGTTGCGTTTTCGCAGCATTTTTCAGACGGCCTTTGCGACAGTAAAAACGGCTTATTCTTCAACGCTTAGGGCGTTAATGCTGTATCCGCCGTCGACATAAGTGATTTCACCGGTGATGCCTGACGCTAAGTCAGACAGCAAAAATGCAGCGGCGTTCCCGACTTCTTCGATGGTTACGTTGCGGCCGAGCGGGTTTTGCTGGGCAACGTGTCCCAGCAGTTTGCCGAAGTCGGCGATGCCGGATGCGGCCAGCGTTTTAATCGGACCGGCGGAAATGCCGTTGCAGCGGATGCCTTCGCGGCCTAGGCAGGCGGCGGTGAAGCGGATGCCGGCTTCCAGACTGGCTTTGGCCATGCCCATTACGTTGTAGTTCGGAATCGCGCGCACCGCGCCCAAATAGGTGAGGGCGACGATGGAACCGTTGCGGCCCTGCATCATCGGGCGCGCGGCTTTGGCCAGTGCGGGCAGGCTGTATGCGGAAATTTCGTGGGCGGTGTTGAAGGCTTCGCGGCTGATGCTGTCGAGGAAGTCGCCGCTCAACGCTTCTTTAGGTGCAAAACCGATGGAGTGGACCAGACCGTCCAAACCGTCCCAGTGTTTGCCCAAATCGGCGAAAGTTTGGTTGATTTCGTCGTCGCTGGCGACGTCGCAGCGGAACACCAGTTCCGAACCGAGCTCGGCCGCCATTTTGCGTACGCGTTCTTCCAGTTTGTCCACAACGTAGGTAAAGGCCAAATCCGCGCCCTGATCGCGGCAGGCTTTGGCGATGCCGTAAGCGATGGAACGTTCGGAAATCATGCCCGTAATCAGAATTTTTTTGCCTTGCAGAAAGCCCATTGTCTTCATCCTTAATATGGTATTGCGGTTTGCAGGAAGCGCCGATTATAGCAAACGCGGCTGTTTCAGTATAGAAAACAATATTTAAACGAAAAACAGCCGTCTGCTGCGCCTGATTTTCAGACGGCCTCCGCGCCGTTTGGCGCAGCGTTTTTGAGTCGGCGGAAAACCATACCGGTACGCATTCCGCCGCCGTCTGCGCCATGCCCGACAGTGAGGCCGAAACGCCCAAATCCTCGCAGATAACGCCGGTTGCTGAAGAAAGCCGACTAATACGGCGGCGGAGCGGACGTGGCATAATCGTTTCTTCGGCTTCGGTGACGAGGCCGTCTGAAGGAAATCACGTTCGTATGTTTTCGCACTTTTTACAGTCAAACGCGTTATACTGAACATTTGATTATTCCGACTTTAAGCCTGTTTACAACTCCTGCGGCGGAGTGCCGGACATACTTTCAGACGGCCTTTGTTGGTATTCATATATAATAGTCAGTCCGCCGTATTACCGTATCGAAGAGAATGTTATGCCCGAACAAAACCGTATCCTCTGCCGCGAATTGAGCCTGCTCGCCTTCAACCGCCGCGTTTTGGCGCAGGCGCAAGATCCGTCCGTCCCCCTGTTGGAACGGTTGCGCTTTCTGTGCATCGTTTCATCGAATCTCGACGAATTTTTCGAAGTGCGCATGGCTTGGCTCAAACGCGAACAGAAACTGCGTCCGCACGAGCGCCTGGATAACGGCACCACGCCGTCTGAAACCATCGCGGCCGTCGCCGCCGAAGCGCACGCGCTGATACGGGAGCAGTACCAGTTGTTCAACGAAGTTTTGCAGCCCGAACTGGGCAAACAAGGCATCCATTTCTATCGCCGCCGCAATTGGACGCCCGGGCAGCAGAAATGGATCGAGCAGTATTTCGATGCCGAACTGCTGCCCATCCTCACCCCCATCGGGCTGGATCCGTCGCATCCCTTCCCGCGGCCTTTGAACAAATCCCTCAACTTCGCCGTCGAGCTTGAAGGTACGGACGCATTCGGCCGCCCTTCCGGCATGGCGATTGTGCAAGCCCCGCGCATCCTGCCGCGCGTCGTCCCTCTGCCCGCAGAATTGTGCGAAGGCGGCAGCGGCTTCGTCTTCCTCTCCTCCATCCTGCACGCCCACGTCGGCAAACTCTTCCCCGGCATGGCGGTCAAAGGCTGCCACCAGTTCCGCCTTACCCGCGACAGCGACTTGACCGTCGATGAAGAAGACCTCAAAAACCTGCGTGCCGCCATCCAAAACGAATTGCACGACCGCGAATACGGCGACGGCGTGCGGCTTGAAGTTGCCGACACCTGTCCCGCCCATATCCACGACTTCCTGCTTGCTCAATTCAAACTCAACGAGTCAGAGTTGTATCAAGTCAAAGGCCCGGTCAACCTCGTGCGCCTCCATTCCGTTCCCGACTTGGTCGACCGCCCCGACCTAAAGTATCCGCCGCTTAGTGCAGGCCGTCTGAAAGCACTGCGTAAGAACGGTTCCATTTTCAAACTGGCCAAACAGTCGCCCATCCTGCTGCACCATCCGTACCAGTCCTTCGACCCCGTCGTCCAAATGATACGCGAAGCTGCCGCCGACCCCGACGTACTCGCCGTCAAAATGACCATTTACCGTACCGGCAGCAACTCTGAACTCGTCCGCGCCTTGATGAAAGCCGCCCTTGCCGGCAAACAAGTAACCGTCGTCGTCGAACTCATGGCGCGTTTTGACGAAGCCAACAACGTCAACTGGGCGCAACAGCTTGAAGACGCGGGCGCGCACGTCGTTTACGGCGTCTTCGGCTACAAAGTACATGCCAAAATGGCACTCGTCATCCGCCGCGAAGACGGTGCGCTCAAACGTTACGCCCATCTTGGCACCGGCAACTACCACCAAGGTACATCCCGCATCTATACCGACTTCGGCATCATCACCGCCGACAACCAAATCACCGCCGACGTGAACACTATCTTTATGGAAATTACAGGACTGGGTAAACCCGGGCGACTGAACAAACTCTACCAAAGCCCGTTTACCTTGCACCAAATGGTTATCGAACGCATCAGTCGAGAAACCGAACACGCCAAAGCAGGCAAATCCGCGCGCATTATCGCTAAAATGAACTCTCTTATTGAGCCGAGCGTCATCGAAGCCCTCTATCAAGCGAGTGCCGCAGGCGTGCAAATCGATCTCATCGTTCGCGGCATGTGTACCTTGCGCCCCGGCGTCAAAGGTCTGTCCGACAACATTCGCGTCCGCTCCATTATCGGCAGACAGCTCGAACATTCGCGCGTTTACTGCTTCCACAATAACGGCGCGGACGATACCTTCATCTCCAGTGCAGACTGGATGGGGCGCAATTTCTTCCGCCGCATCGAAGTCGCCACTCCGATAGAAACCGAAGCACTCAAAGAGCGCGTCATCAGTGAAGGGCTTGACATGGCATTACAAGATAATACCCATGCATGGTTGATGCAGCCGGATGGCACATACGAACGTTGCAGGCCGTCTGAAAACGAAAAGCCCGTCGGTTTGCAGGACGGGCTATGGAAAATGTACGGACGTTAAACAAATAAAATAATTCAGGCCAACAATAAAAAAAGGATTGTTGGATTCAATAAAATTTGTGTTGTGGTGGTATTTTGGCAGGAGGAGATAAAATATTTCTTTGAATAACAGTTATTTGCGGGATGGGGTAAATTTTTGCGGTTGTTTGGCTTGACTGGTGGGGTGCGGGAGGGGTATAGTTCGGTTCTTCGCTGCGCTGCGGCGGTGTTTCGGGCTGTTAATTATAGCACGAAGCACGGGTTCTTTAACAATACAGATTACCGATAAGTGTGGGTGCCGAGGCCCCACACTGTTGAGAAGAAGACAAGACGATGTTAGACATTGTTCTGTTGGTTTCTTTGAAGCAGACCAGAAGTTAAGAAGTTAGAGATTGAACATAAGAGTTTGATCCTGGCTCAGATTGAACGCTGGCGGCATGCTTTACACATGCAAGTCGGACGGCAGCGGGGTAGTGCTTGCACTACTGCCGGCGAGTGGCGAACGGGTGAGTAACATATCGGAACGTACCGAGCAGTGGGGGATAACTAATCGAAAGATTAGCTAATACCGCATATATTCTGAGGAAGAAAGCAGGGGACCTTTGGGCCTTGCGCTGTTTGAGCGGCCGATATCTGATTAGCTGGTTGGTGGGGTAAAGGCCTACCAAGGCGACGATCAGTAGCGGGTCTGAGAGGATGATCCGCCACACTGGGACTGAGACACGGCCCAGACTCCTACGGGAGGCAGCAGTGGGGAATTTTGGACAATGGGGGCAACCCTGATCCAGCCATGCCGCGTGTCTGAAGAAGGCCTTCGGGTTGTAAAGGACTTTTGTCCGGGAAGAAAAGCGCGATGTTAATACCATTGCGTGCTGACGGTACCGGAAGAATAAGCACCGGCTAACTACGTGCCAGCAGCCGCGGTAATACGTAGGGTGCGAGCGTTAATCGGAATTACTGGGCGTAAAGCGGGCGCAGACGGTTACTTAAGCAGGATGTGAAATCCCCGGGCTCAACCTGGGAATTGCGTTCTGAACTGGGTGGCTAGAGTGTGTCAGAGGGGGGTAGAATTCCACGTGTAGCAGTGAAATGCGTAGAGATGTGGAGGAATACCGATGGCGAAGGCAGCCCCCTGGGATGGCACTGACGTTCATGCCCGAAAGCGTGGGTAGCAAACAGGATTAGATACCCTGGTAGTCCACGCCCTAAACGATGTCGATTAGCTGTTGGGCAACTTGATTGCTTGGTAGCGAAGCTAACGCGTGAAATCGACCGCCTGGGGAGTACGGTCGCAAGATTAAAACTCAAAGGAATTGACGGGGACCCGCACAAGCGGTGGAGCATGTGGTTTAATTCGAAGCAACGCGAAGAACCTTACCAGGTCTTGACATCCTTTGACCACCTAAGAGATTAGGCTTTCCCTTCGGGGACAAAGTGACAGGTGGTGCATGGCTGTCGTCAGCTCGTGTCGTGAGATGTTGGGTTAAGTCCCGCAACGAGCGCAACCCTTGTCATTAGTTGCCATCATTTGGTTGGGCACTCTAATGAGACTGCCGGTGACAAGCCGGAGGAAGGTGGGGATGACGTCAAGTCCTCATGGCCCTTATGACCAGGGCTTCACACGTCATACAATGGTCGGTACAGAGGGTAGCCAAGCCGCGAGGTGGAGCCAATCCCAAAAAACCGATCGTAGTCCGGATTGCACTCTGCAACTCGAGTGCATGAAGTCGGAATCGCTAGTAATCGCAGGTCAGCATACTGCGGTGAATACGTTCCCGGGTCTTGTACACACCGCCCGTCACACCATGGGAGTGGGGGATACCAGAAGCAGGTAGGCTAACCGCAAGGGGGCCGCTTGCCACGGTATGCTTCATGACTGGGGTGAAGTCGTAACAAGGTAGCCGTAGGGGAACCTGCGGCTGGATCACCTCCTTTCTAGAGAGAAGGGGTTTGGGCATCCACACTTATCGGTAAACTGTAAGATGCGGCAGGAAGGGTTTGTAGCTCAGGTGGTTAGAGCACACGCTTGATAAGCGTGGGGTCGTAGGTTCAAGTCCTACCAGACCCACCAGAAGCTACGGTCTGCAGGATACGGGGGCATAGCTCAGTTGGTAGAGCACCTGCTTTGCAAGCAGGGGGTCATCGGTTCGATCCCGTTTGCCTCCACCAAATATTTCCCAAATCAAAACGGGTTGCGGCGAAGTGCAGCTTATTTTGATTTGCGAAGTAAATAGCAATATTGAACGCATCGATCTTTAACAAATTGGAAAGCCGAAATCAACAAACAAAGACAATGTGTCTGTTTTTGACGATTGGCCGATTGCAAACGGTTGGTTGTCTCCTAAAGAGGAAAAGAAAAACAGGTACAGTATTTGGGTGATGATTGTATCGACTTAATCCCGAAAGACAAAAGGCGGGATTAAGACACAACAAGCAGTAAGCTTTATCAGAGTAGGAAGTTCAAGTCTGGTGTTCTAGTCAACGGAATGTCGGACGAAGTCAGAGAGGTTCTTGAAATGATAGAGTCAAGTGAATAAGTGCATCAGGTGGATGCCTTGGCGATGATAGGCGACGAAGGACGTGTAAGCCTGCGAAAAGCATCGGGGAGCTGGCAATAAAGCTATGATCCGGTGATGTCCGAATGGGGAAACCCACTGCATTCTGTGCAGTATCCTAAGTTGAATACATAGACTTAGAGAAGCGAACCCGGAGAACTGAACCATCTAAGTACCCGGAGGAAAAGAAATCAACCGAGATTCCGCAAGTAGTGGCGAGCGAACGCGGAGGAGCCTGTACGTGATAATTGTCGAGATAGAAGAACAAGCTGGGAAGCTTGGCCATAGTGGGTGATAGTCCCGTATTCGAAATCTCAATAGTGGTACTAAGCGTACGAAAAGTAGGGCGGGACACGTGAAATCCTGTCTGAATATGGGGGGACCATCCTCCAAGGCTAAATACTCATCATCGACCGATAGTGAACCAGTACCGTGAGGGAAAGGCGAAAAGAACCCCGGGAGGGGAGTGAAATAGAACCTGAAACCTGATGCATACAAACAGTGGGAGCACTCTTATGGTGTGACTGCGTACCTTTTGTATAATGGGTCAACGACTTACATTCAGTAGCGAGCTTAACCGGATAGGGGAGGCGTAGGGAAACCGAGTCTTAATAGGGCGAACAGTTGCTGGGTGTAGACCCGAAACCGAGTGATCTATCCATGGCCAGGTTGAAGGTGCCGTAACAGGTACTGGAGGACCGAACCCACGCATGTTGCAAAATGCGGGGATGAGCTGTGGATAGGGGTGAAAGGCTAAACAAACTCGGAGATAGCTGGTTCTCCCCGAAAACTATTTAGGTAGTGCCTCGAGCAAGACACTGATGGGGGTAAAGCACTGTTATGGCTAGGGGGTTATTGCAACTTACCAACCCATGGCAAACTCAGAATACCATCAAGTGGTTCCTCGGGAGACAGACAGCGGGTGCTAACGTCCGTTGTCAAGAGGGAAACAACCCAGACCGCCAGCTAAGGTCCCAAATAATAGATTAAGTGGTAAACGAAGTGGGAAGGCCCAGACAGCCAGGATGTTGGCTTAGAAGCAGCCATCATTTAAAGAAAGCGTAATAGCTCACTGGTCGAGTCGTCCTGCGCGGAAGATGTAACGGGGCTCAAATCTATAACCGAAGCTGCGGATGCTAGTTTACTAGCATGGTAGGGGAGCGTTCTGTAGGCCGATGAAGGTGCATTGTAAAGTGTGCTGGAGGTATCAGAAGTGCGAATGTTGACATGAGTAGCGATAAAGCGGGTGAAAAGCCCGCTCGCCGAAAGCCCAAGGTTTCCTACGCAACGTTCATCGGCGTAGGGTGAGTCGGCCCCTAAGGCGAGGCAGAAATGCGTAGTCGATGGGAAACAGGTTAATATTCCTGTACTTGATTCAAATGCGATGTGGGGACGGAGAAGGTTAGGTTAGCAAGCTGTTGGAATAGCTTGTTTAAGCCGGTAGGTGGAAGACTTAGGCAAATCCGGGTCTTCTTAACACCGAGAAGTGACGACGAGTGTCTACGGACATGAAGTAACCGATACCACGCTTCCAGGAAAAGCCACTAAGCTTCAGTTTGAATCGAACCGTACCGCAAACCGACACAGGTGGGCAGGATGAGAATTCTAAGGCGCTTGAGAGAACTCGGGAGAAGGAACTCGGCAAATTGATACCGTAACTTCGGGAGAAGGTATGCCCTCTAAGGTTAAGGACTTGCTCCGTAAGCCCTGGAGGGTCGCAGAGAATAGGTGGCTGCGACTGTTTATTAAAAACACAGCACTCTGCTAACACGAAAGTGGACGTATAGGGTGTGACGCCTGCCCGGTGCTGGAAGGTTAATTGAAGATGTGAGAGCATCGGATCGAAGCCCCAGTAAACGGCGGCCGTAACTATAACGGTCCTAAGGTAGCGAAATTCC